>ERZ746981.165-NODE-165-length-51112-cov-13.774508_pt1 | contig 51112 bp, 27 predicted proteins | sample MGYA00374948_ERZ746981 | MGnify/ENA primary metagenome ERZ746981 (study PRJEB28757, sample SAMN06711160) | food metagenome | host: microorganism | place: China:Harbin | collected 2017-01-30 | study: EMG produced TPA metagenomics assembly of the Analysis of...
ATTGTCTAGCATAAAACAAATTGTCGGAACAATAAATAGATCGATCCTCCTTACAAAGTCCTAAGATAAAAAAAAAATCAAAGAGGCTAGGCGATCGATAATATTCTCCAATTTTTTTTTGCGTTAAATCAATAGGATCACGAAAGTACCCAGCCCCTATAGTGAAAATGGAGAACGAGGCAAATTGAAAAAAAGACCAATCAAGTTTTAACAAGGTGGATCTAGGATCGCCCAAAAGCATCTGCTACACAAAAAGCTCCACCCATTTTATGCTTGCTTATTGCAGATACAACTATTTGACTCATGTGTGGTAGTGTCCTTATCAGGGTCTCAATTACAAAAGGAAGTCGAAATAGATGACGGGAAAAAGAAAATCCCACTGAGTAAAAAGGCAAAGTTAGGATGCATGTATGCCATTCCCGGTAGGTAGGTATTCCCAAAAATGAAAAAAAGTTATATTGAATAACCTACTCGGCGCTTATTGATATGGGCATTTAAGAGAGGGGGAAATTGCTTGGTATTCCCTTCTTATCTGCATAATTTCTCAAGTGCATAACATTCAGAAAATAAGGTTTTTCGCAAAAAGACAGAGTATTTTAATGATTTTAGGCGCCCTACAAAGTGACTGTGCCTGCGCACCTAATTTCAGTGCTAAATGTCTCACGACATGCCAATCTGATATTTCTTTTCCATATTTAAAATTAATGTATTTGGCCCCTGGACCCGGGATCATACAGGGATCACATAAGGTAAATAAATATAGACAGGTGGAAAAAACATATAATGTGAAAATGCACGAATTCGTGGCTGCAATAAAGCAACATTGAATAAAATGAATAAAAAACAATCGCTTAAGAAACCCAAATGCCCATACGCGCCAAATATCGCTATTACTATATTTAAACTCCACTGGTAAACAAATACTTTTCTTGTTCTTTCTGATATTCTTTCGGATTTACGGTGATTTTTTGCTTAGTCTTACTTTCAGGTCAGGCGCCAATGGTGCTTCATTACGGCATGTAGAAATTATTGACTGCCGATGCGTTACATAATTATTTTCGGCTACACCTTCAAAAATTTGTATTTCAAGGTGAACATACTTCTGTATTAATGTATACCAACAAGCGAAATTTAGAGCTGGGCATCTTGGCTTGTTCTCCCCCTTATTGTATATCCGAAATTAAAGTTGTTCGATTGTATGAAAGCTCTTAACAAAGAAAATCAGGAACGCCGCCTTTGCAAGGGTACTGTAATAGTGCTAAATATAGAACATTACCATCTCCTGTCGTTCACATCCTGACGATCATCATAGTGTGCATAATTCTATTCAAAGCACGTTCAACACTTTTTTTTTTTCGTGCTTTGTTCCGGAGGCCTAGAACTTTAGCACAATCCGATTTGTCCTCTTTTTAGAGTTATTTTTCCACTTGTTTCCTTCCCATCCAAACGGTTCTGCAGAACGAGATCGTCTCCTCAAATTATTATCAGTGCGTCGATTTATCCTCATGTTCGCCGATTGCTTCTGGTGGCTGCGTTCTTACATCGTTACACCAGTTACGCCTGCCAATTCTTTCGCTTCGTCCAGCCAGCTAGCCACCCCACCGAAAATTGCAGAAACATATTTTTCCATCATCATAATCATGTATTCATTCTCATTGAATGAAGACTGATTCTTGAATGTAAATCATTCCTTTTAGGTATTTGTCAGGCTGTATTTAGAGATTGCCGTATTCAGCCCTCTTCTCCTGCAAGTTGATATGAGGGAAGGTGGCCATAGTAAATAGAATCATCAAGAATCCTGTCTATATTATCTGTACCTTGATATTCTTTCTCTGTGTTACCTTTATCTGGTATTATTTCATCTTACTGCCCTACAGCGAGCGCGCTATCAATGGATTTACGTTTAATTCTCTTTTTTTTTTTACCTCTCCTCCCTACAGGAAATTTTCAGGAGACGTTTTTTTTTTCTCCACAGAGAAAATGCAAACACTACGTTAGTATTTTAAACCCAAAAAGATATAAAGTTGAGCCGATAAGTAAAACCTTGAATATTGAAAAGTCCCATCCGCTTTATCCGAACCTAGTTGCAGTTGTTTATAAAAGATAAAAAACAAGAAAAAGCTTTGAATACCCATAATCATACTTTTACGCTTCAGCACGGTTAATTTTGCTTGTTCTATATTGTTCTATATGCTGCTGTTTAGCGTACATTCGCGGTCGCACTTCGCGCATTCATCATTCCTACTAACCGGCAATGCTTGATTGTCTTTTAATATTCTTAGCTTTTTTTTTCTCCTCAATTTCTTTCCCTTACATCTCACATTTTCTCGTCTTACGTAGCAAGATAGAGGAAGTATGCTATTATTATTGTTGAACCAGGGTACCGCAAAGAATTTTACTTGAGTATTTTTTATTTTTTTTGAATATCATATTTCTATATTTTTTTGTTGTTGTTGTCCCTTAACTTCCTGTATCACACATATTCTTAGAATCAAAATTCCTCAACACCTTCTCATTGTGTTTACATAGAGTGCCTGAACTTCCAACATCAGCTTTCGCTTTATCCTCATTCACTCAGACACCACAAATTGATTTGGCTTCAGGTCGATCCTAAACCTTGGGCGATCTATTTTTCTCAAACTCAATCACTAAATTCGACAGACTACTCTACCCTTTCGTTCAAGACACTATTCCAATTAAAAAGCAGAAAAAGGTAAACCGATACACGTTACTACTGACAACAGGGAGTTCGTACCCGACTATGATGACTTATTCCACAATGTTCCCTCATTCATGCACAAATATAACTTCCAATGGCAACAAATCGTCCATACATTACAAAACGCCGTCCAGGATGGACAAGCAGTACCCAAAAACTTCGGGAAGAAGGGTTTTCTCATTACAAGGCGACATGTCGACGGCGCCTATAGTATCGGAAGATATTCAGGATGCTGATCTGTCAGATGTGCCGATTGACAAGAATATCGCGTCTCCCCCTCCTATCACGAGCATCCAGTTTTCGGCATCGCCATATAATTCACCTGTTCAAAAACGAAATCACCGCAAGGCGGTGGCAGGCAGCCAATCGAACAGAGTGTCTTTAGTTTCATCGTGCTCTTCCGATGGAAATACGCCGTATGGCAATGATAGCATAGCGAGTAGGCCAAGTGAGTTGTTGCTTAATGTGATGAATCTCAAAAACGTCAGCTGCACGACTTTCGGCAACTCCGATTCGTTTTTAAAGTCTCCCGATGAGGCATGTGAGGACGACACAATAGATAGTACAGAAACACATACGGAAACGAAAAGGGGTACGGACGATGTTGAGAAAGAGAGCAGTGTAGGTCATAAAATACCAAATGCACAGAAAGCCGGCACAAACGGCTCGAATTCCACATCTAACACAAGCAGCACGCGGCCATTGTCATCAGAAAGTACAGACAGCTTTCCCGGTCAGGTTCTTGACACCAGTATGTCGTCGATGACGAGTAATTCGTCCTCTGATGCATCTTTGCAGATACCACCAAGTAGAGAAGATCGAAGATTCTCGCTTTCCGGTACATCGACCGGGTCGGCCGAGTCTTCTGCGTCGATCACCGACTCTGCACGCTCGCGATCCAACAAAGTGGCCTCTTTTTCTCCACTGATCGCACAGACTGAGTCACGAATCTCGATGTTGGCTCCACCTTCGTATCCTGCTGGTGGAAGGATGTCGAGCGTTCAATCTTTGCCAACTATATCACAGACCAGCCAGGAGACTTTGCGGATGTCCAGTGCGTATAAAGTGCTTGCTGCCTCTGCAGCCCGGAAGAAAAAACAGAGAAAGTCTCTTTCGAAAGCGGAAAAGGAGAAGCTTTGGGACCAAGACACGGGTAATGACGTTTCCGCTGCAACTGCAATGTACAATGTGCCGATGGCTTCGAGTTCCACGGTCAAGCTTCTCAAAAGCACGAGTTCACGGCAGTCCAAAAAGATTCTTCGTGAGGCCTGGGCAGAAGCTGAAAACGGCATGGTGTTGAAGCCATCTCCGTTACCAGGCAATGTGTCCGTCTCGGCCAGTGCTTCACCTAGTGTTCCCTCTTCAAACAGGTTCTCCACCCAGTCAATGTGCACTCTTCCGAACGGGAGTGACAGCTGTGTGAACCGGCAACACAGATCCTCAGTTAGAAGCGATTATGGAGACATCCAGAGCCCAGAACTGTGCAAGGAGTCCTCATTTACTACACTTTCTCCCACAGCTCAGCAGCTCAGCAACTTCTATGAATACTCGCTGAAGGTTAGTGCACATGAAGAGATGGACAGGAGAAGCAAGTTTGTGGATGAGAAGATGTGTGGGCAGCAAAAGGAGTTGGCGGACCAGAAGTTGGTCGATTTACGCTTGATGTCTCCGGAAAAACTCAAGCTGCTGTCATCAACAAGGCCGATATGGCTCCCTCCAAAGGATAAGCAGGAGTCGTCCAGGCAGGAGAGAGAATTCAGGAGGTTGATCAAGCACCAGGGACGCAAGTTGAAGAGAGCCAATTTCCTGAAGGATAAGAGAACTAGAGAGAGAATGATCGGCGATGCGCGACTTCTCTATTTATCAAAGAAGGATGAACTTTCGTCCAGAAACGTCGCCGAGATTAGAAAGTTGTTTTGGAACACTTCGATTAAATCAACCACCCGTATGACAATCTTTGGCCTGGTTCTTAGGCATGAACTTGGAATCAACAGCAATGAGGAGCTCAATAATATCCCGGCGGCAGACTCGCGAAATGCCCCGGTTTCGGCCGAGGTGGACTCCATTGTTGACTCCATGCTTCACACGTGTGATGATCCAAAGTTGATTACTATGCTGACGAATTTGCTCAAGCGGGTGTCAATGATGAAGAGCTGGACTCTAAAGTCATCCAAAAGTATTACTTCACTGCTGAATGAAGGATTCACGTCAACTGAAGTTATTAGAACGTTACACTATTTGAATGACCTCGTCATCACCGAGCAATTTGTCACAAAATTTAATGATAACATCCTGCGAAATCGGGTCATGGTTTCCGCGGGAAAGCACTTCAAGGATGATCTCAATGTGATAAATATGAAATCGTTAACTCAGATCATCAGTACTTTGAGCACCACGATCATCTTCAAGTTGTTTAACTTGTTGCTTGTAACTGGGGACTACAAACTCTTGTATGCCTTGGTGTTGACCATTTTGCTCCATTATCACTTTGGCTGGAATAACGTTCAGCTTTTGCTCAACTGTAATTTCAAGGAAAATCCAATCAAGATTGAAGATGAGGAGCTTTTCTGGGATCGTGTTTACCATTTTTATTCCGATTTCTAGTTTTAGTATGTATTTATGACAAGTTATTGCTTTATATAAAGTTTTTTTTTCTTTCTATTTTTTCGGTATGTTCTATCCGAGCAATGCTTTATAAATCTAGGTTTTGCATCTCAAAGTTATCTTCGTCTATATTAGGAGCTTAATTTGTAATGTGGGTAGGTTACTAAAAATACCGAAGTTTATTTAATTCTTGACTATTCCGAGAAATGTGATTACCAGATCTAAATTCAATTCATTTGGAAATAATCGGGCGATATTAGTATTTGGGAGAAAACAATTTGTTTTAATTAACAAAATTAGATTCAATTTAAATGACATTACACGTTTGATAACGTTTCACAAATACTTTATCCTGAACATATCTGCTTTAGAAATGATCTGAATCCTCTTTCTGTGCCACCTCCTTTACTGTTGTATGGATTTTTTTTTTCGAGTTCCATTTGCGGAAGTATTTTTAAACTCAAGAGACTGAAAATTTTGGAAGTCGGTGCTGATTAAGAACATTAATAGAACCATTTAATTTTCTACAGTTTTATTTAGGTAAGGTCAAAAGTGGATGATTAGGAATCATGCTTAGTACTGCTCCAAGAGGAAGTAGACTGGTATCTATCACAAATAATTTACTTAAACTAGCCATATCTGCTTCTTTGATCGATCATGGTTACACCGGCTACAGAATAACAGGAACAGTACAATTTCAGTGCAATTCAAGAAGATCTGTGGTTTTCGCACGTACACACAACAATAGAAAGAGATCCAACAAGGTTAATACAGTATTAAGACCAAGAAATGATAATTTCAAGGCTGTTGAGAAAGAGTTGGGCCTAAAGCTAGACAACTTGACTAAGCTCACACAACAAGTTCAAGGCATAATAAAAAAGCAAAAGGAGCAAGAGGCAACCGAGAAAGCCAAGAAAGTGTGGAATGTTAATGAGATAGACTATGACAATGGTGTGGAAGAGGATGCAGATGCTATATTCAAGGCTTTATCCAACAGTCGGATTTCTACTTCCTCATCTGGACCAAATCTACTAAGGGAAGCTTCAAGTGGGAATTTGCAGGTTGATGATCTCACAGATTGGGCAAATCCAGATACCACTATGTCAATATTTCCAAAAGTTCACTCGTATGTTGAGCTTCCAACGTCAATAGCAGACCAACTTGATGATGCTGCATTACAGAGTATTGCATCTAAAGAAACAGCTAACTGGATTCCAGTTATAGACAAATTGTATGAGGATCCGAGCTGTTTGCAAAATTCGTCATCATACGAGGCACATGTGCTACTTAGAAGCATTCCTAAAGTGCAGAGACCTGCTGTAATTAGTAAGTTTTATGAAATTGCTAAAGAATCAGGATTATTAGACAACAGCTATCTGTATAACGACATTTTATCTTGCTATAATAAAATGGACATCAAGCGGAGCAAGCCAATCATTGAGAAGTTATACAAGGAAATGACGGTGGAGAAAGGGCTAAAACCAGATATATTCACCATTGGTGTTATGGTCAACATGTATGGTAAGGATAGAAACGTGAATGGTGTGAGGGTGTTCCTCCGCAAGATAGAGGAGTTGGGAGAGCATCCCAACTCTGCGATATATACCTCGATACTACAAATGTACATTAGAATGAATGAATACGAGAGTGCGAAGGAGATTTTCGATACAATGAAGTTTTTATCTTTGGAAACTGCACCAACAAGCCGTACATTTTCCTCCATGATTTTACTTGATACACTACATGACAATGTCGAGCATGGAATAGATTTATATGATGAAATGAAGACAAAGAATGTTAAAATTGAAGCTCAGGCTTTATTGGCATTAGCCAAAGGATGTTCCACAAGAAGAAACTTGATACACCAGGGCTGGTCTTTCATTCTTGAATATTATTCATTGGGCTACCCGGCTTCTTACAAACTTATGGAGATAATGCTTGCACTGTCTGCGAGAGACTCCGATCTCAACTTTGCCAGGGGGCTTTATCTCAATATATTTGAAACTAATACGAAGGCTAACCATGGTATTCTCACTCCTCCCAAAGCTGCGTCGTTCAAATACTTACTGAATGCATATTACTACTTTCAAGAAAGCATGGTTCCCAACAGTGTCACTGATACTAGAGTGCGCGCAATTATGGCAAGTTCTCTGGAGCTTATGAATTTTAACTTTTCCGACAAAGCTCCACCGATGTTACCTGTAAGAGATCTATCTTTTGCCGATAATAAAGCGGCCATTTTTGAGGAAGCTCGGGCTTTATTTAATTACCATATGCTCATGTTTCCGGACGTGGTTTCAGAGCAAATCATGGAAGCATACCTATTTGTCCTAGCCGTTCATTCGGATACAAAAACCTTTCTCGCAGCATGGAACAAGTACACCTACTTAGAGAATGGGGAGGATGGGGCAAGCAATGACGAAACAGTAACAATCGAAGAGCCTAAAGAGGAAGAAAAAGTAAAAGAGAATGAATTCACCAAAAAAGATGATGACAATGAAAAGTTACCGGTCGAAAAGGAACTCGATAAGCCGCCAAAACGATTTCCACGTAGTGACCGGCTTTACAACGCTTGTATGCATGCAGCCAGAAACTATAAAGATGTGAAATTTGCACAGAAAATTTGGATTGAAAGAGGTAAATACAGGAAAACGCCAGCATTTCAGAAGTTAGACGCATATACTCAAGACCAGCTTGATTTCAGGTTTGCAAGAGCAATGCTCAGTTGTCTAGTAGAAACTGGAAACGCGGTTGATGCTTATCAGTTGGTTCTCAGCTCACAGAATCGGTTTGTCTGGACGTACTATCACCTTAAAAGCCTTTTCAGCCTTTGTGAGAGGATGGGTTTCGTTACGTTTAAGACTGAACTAGAGAAGGTGGTGAATAGGGGTGCAAGGTTTATCCGTAGAAGTCAGCGATAGGTATTGGAGGAGGAATGGAGTCAACGCAATCTTGTTAAATAACAAATAGACATCTTATACATATACATAATGATAATCTGTGAAATCGTAAAAAGCACCACAATTTAAGAAAGTAACCCGAAAAATGTCGAAAGCAAACAGACAAGCGGCCTTACTCAGTCCTCTTATCCTGATACAAAACATCGAGGAATGCTCCAATAATGTCATCTGCAACAGAATTCACAGTCAAACTGTTGGCCACACCATAAAGCTGAGCCGTGTCAGACTCTATCTTTTCGTTTCTATCGGCAAGTTCGGAAGCACACTCCTTGAGATCTGTGATTAACTTGTCTATAACAGGCACGGATAAACGAGTCACACATAGATGAACCGATGGTGGTTTCTGTAGAGCACTTAAATGCCATCCACGCTTTGATAAAATGTCGTTTAAGGTATGAACGTTGATCTGGTCAGACTTGAAGGCAACCACAGAGAGTTTCGGATCACCAACAACATCAAGCTCTGGAATATCGTTTTTGATGGCATCCCGCAGCTTTCTGCTAGCCTCGATGATCTCCGCGCAACTCTTTTTGTATCCATCATCACCAATTGACAACATTGTAGCCCAAGTACCAGCAGTAATAGCACCAGGTCTGGATCCAGCCAAAGTTGGGGACCCATAAAGACCGCCAGCCCACTCCGATGTGATGAAGTATTGATATTTTCTGTATGAAGGGTCCCTGTACATGATGACAGACGAGCCCTTTGGAGTAAAGCCATACTTGTGGGTATCGCAACTGATGGATGTGACACCAGGAAGAGCAAAATCAAAAGGTGCCAAGGCCTCTTTGAACACCTTGGAGTAATAGGCAATGACAAAGGAGCCCAAGCAGCAATCAACATGCAAAGGAAGGTTGTGGCTAATGGCAATGTCAGAGAGTGCCTGAATATTGTCAACAGTACCATATGGGAAGTTTGGAGCAGAACCCATGAGAAGACAAGTGTTACAATTAATCAATCGTTTAACCTGGCCGATATCCACAGTAAAGTCATCCGTAAGATCCACCAAGCGAAGCTTCATTTTGAAATACTTGGCAGCTTTGAAAACAGCAGCATGAATACTGACTGGAGCGATAATCTCGGGCTCACTAACACCACGCTCAGCAGCTGCTTTTTCACGTGCTGCAAGACATGCAAGAAGTAAAGATTCAGTTCCACCGGAAGTTGTTGTTCCGCATCCGCTATCAGGGGCATGAAATAGCTTTAAGACCATAGAAACAACCTCAGCTTCCATCTGACGAACGCTCGGAAAGGCATCTGGATGCAATTGGTTAGCAAATGAGAATTCACGATAGGTATCGGCCTGCAATTTTGCAATTGCCTCATTTCCATAATACACGGCACCTGAATATTGGCCACCCTGCCAGGTTGCAGCCTCCTCACCTGCCAAAATATCCAATTTCGACTTCAATTGACGAGCACTAAGTCCTTTAGCAGGTATCTCGCTAAAGTCAACACCTTCCGGTTTATTGACGAATTGTGTCTCAATTGTGACCCGAGTCTCATCAATTTGAGCCTGGACCTTTCTGTGAACAAGTGGAAGCTTAAGCAAAAAACGTGTGACACTCCTCACCACATATTTGTATGCAGTAACTAATGGCTTAATAGGGCCGTATCCGTAGAAAACAACGATCAATTCATGAACCACTTCATAAAGCAAGTATAAGCAAATCCAATCCTCAATCTGATCAAACTTTGATCTCGTATGTGCGTACTGCTCTGCGTTTTTGCGCAAAAACGTTAAAACATTGATTGTGTATAGAATTGCCCACTTCTTACATGTATCGGCAAGAGCGGCTAAATCACACATATTGGGTAGTTGAAATGACGCTATGCGATTGAAGTGCTGTAATAAACAAACCTGATGAGCTAAAAAGCACTGAGGTACGAAGCAACACTGAAATTGTATAAAGAAAAGAAGTCGAGGCAAAAGAAACACACAATTGACCGATTCTTCAAATTATGTGTGTCACTTTCCTAAGGACTTGAGGTAAGAGAGAGCGCATAATAAAGAAGCGAAAAAAAAATAAAAAAATAAAAAAAAGAACGATGCCATCGCATCTATCAAACGCAGAAAAAATAACGTTAAACTTGCTGTCGTTAGCAGCCAAACGTGACAGCCAAGAATATGTACGGATGTCCGGGCGGCATTATTGTTTCAAAGAAAGAGTAAGCAATTTGTGGGTGATTTGATTCTCTTTGTGCCACAACCACTAAATACAGGAGTAGTCTACAAATAGTGAACTATGCAGAAATAAATTGCCAAGTAAATAAAATTTAAACTGTCTATATTTGGGGCGCTGCATTGTGTATGAACAATTAGACAAGGACTCTCCCGGAAAAATGATTATTCATACATCCTTATACCATTTTATTAATACATATCTAATTTGATACAACTGCTCAAACCTGTGATCTTACAACATTCGTTTTTATGTTGATTTGAATTTTTATGAAGTGCTTTTGTGTATTCCTGTTCGTATGAAACACACTTTCGTTCTTTACTAAAAATACCAGGACAATAAAAATGGCACTACACGGAGCACCGAGAAAAATGAACCCTTACTAGACAACGAACTCCAATTCATAAAATATTGTCTTATATTAAATCTCCTTTTTGTGTAATCTCGAAAAATTTTTAAAACGATATCGTTTCCATCTGAACCAACGCCAAACTACAAGAAAGTATCAAAACTCACATATTCAACGGTTTTCGCAAACCTCCGGACTTTTAATTGTATCTTAGCACCGCCTTATTTATTTTTGTTGGGCTGTGCTGGACAAAAGCGATTCATAAAACAAAAAAAATCCTGAGCATATGGTTTCTATAAACAGAGCCGATGATCTACATTTTACGATAAGCATGTATATATTTCCGAGTATAGATGAGAATATATTTCATATGCCAAGGAATTTTCTCATAAGAATGCCTCTAATAAACAAAGAAATGATACTCGCGCCTTCAATTCTGAAGAATACAGATTCGGGACATAATATTATTTACAGACAAGTGTATACCAAAGTACATGATGTGAAAATGTCTAGGGGGACCAACCCACCATACTATTTTCAAAACATTAATAATCTTCCAATAACAATGGACAGATATCATAACGGTTATACGGTGGCAGAATGCAAACAAAAGACGGTACGACCAACACAAAGTAAAATCGGCATTATCGAACTATTTACAAATAGCAAGACACGGAGGGCAACGGTATCACTAATTTCAGGCATAGTACTTCTAAATTGTGCGATTTGCTACCAATTACTGCAATCTAAGCAACCCACCACAGACTCTGAGCGCAAATTACAACATACAATTATGGAGAGTCAAGTATCCAAGTCGGTCATGGCTGTGCATATAGGAATGCTTCGCAAGCAACTTTTGGACCACAACCTGATTCCCGTTTCCTCTTCCAAAGCATTACTTCTTTCAACACATGTTTTGGATTTAAATCAAAATGATGGTGGAAATGTGCGTCTAGACACACGCTCGATCTCGCATTCTATACTTGCCCAGCTAATACCACCTCATTCCGATTATGATCCCAGTCGCGTTTTCAAGTTTTAGTTCAATTAGCATTATTGAACTGGTGCCGTATTAAATCCTAATTACGTCTTATCGGCATACAGGTGGTAAGCTGTTCTTTTTTAGGCCAAAACCTCTAACTGGTAAATACCAAAATCCATATTCTCGCTCGAGATGAATCTGTTTCAACTTTTAAACAGAGATACTGTATTTATACTTAGATACATTTCAAAATGTAAATCGACAATCAGTAATACGTATGAACGCATACTCGAAATCATTTATGCTGCAATCGAAAGCAATATCCTAGGCGGAGTTAAAAGCAGTGCTGCGGCTAAAAATGGGGAAAAAACCGAACATACGTAAATACAACGCATATTTTTGTATATTTAGGCCTCCAGATTCGAGTGCAAAAATTTTTTTATGTTCACAAAGAGGATTTTCCGCACACCGCGGCTACGAAATCGGATCGGAAAGTCCATCATACCTACTTGATTTGGAATCGAATATATAAAATATAAAATGATATCTATTTATCTTGGTTGCAATATTTGTATATGCTTTTACTGCTGATTAAATAAGCCTTTTTTTTTCAGAAGACATCAAGCAAAAAGTAGCAGAAAGCCACCCTTTATTGAATAAAACATTTGTATACAACTTTTTTTTTCACTTGCATTTGAGTTATCCTTATCAGCGAATCAGTTCATTGCAAGATGAATGAAGCGCTGAGGCATATCAATTGAGAAAATATTCGGGCTTCATTATTAATTGTTCGAATCAATAGATCGATACTTTTTCTTACTTCCTTTTTCATCTAGAGATTTTATTTTTTTATTTTAATTTTTTTTTTAGTTTTTCTTTCCCCTTCAAAACTTTGTTCTATTTTCCTCCTCCTCCTTCGTTTTCCGTTGCCCATGCATGCGTTTATCTTTTTGACTATCTTTTTGACATGTCTTCGATTGCTCATTTAAAGACAAATAAATACATCTTAGGGTTGACTTTACTTAATTAGCAAGCACATTAGTGGGGTACACTTTCTTTTCCCGTGTTCGATATCTACAGATTTCACAATTTAAATAGTGCATAAACTTGGTGAGAGCATTGTCGGATCCATTTCATCTTTCAATGGCAATCTCAAGCAAGGTGAAAGTGGTAAGACCCACAAGGAAAAGCAAAACAGTAAGAAGCAAATTGGTAAAAAAAACAGTAGCAAAGGAAAAGTCAGCGAGGGGTTCATCGAAAAAAAGCAAGAAGATAGAGATTGAAAATGAAAAAGCTGCATCGGCAGTTATCAGGATAACTCGGTCAATTTCAGCATGTAAGCGTTGTCGGCAGAAGAAGATCAAATGTTCGCACGATTTTCCAAGATGTAAAGGCTGCATTAGGGCAAATGTTGATTGCGTGTCCATTGATCCGGCCACCGGGCGTGAGGTTCCGAGATCATACATTGTTTACCTTGAATCCGAGGTTGAAAGACTGAAGAAGGAACTCGGAGAGACCGATTTTCGAAGGCCCACAAATCCAAATATTACTAAATACGACCTGGTGGGGGTAAATGGAAAGAATATGGAAGGATCAGGAGCCAGAGATGAGAAGGAAGATGAAGATGATGGTGCAAAGGTGATGGATCAGGTGGAGATTTCTACTGCCGACTCCGGATCAACGGCACCTTCATCTTTTTTTGGTGCGTCTTCAGGCATCACGTTTGCCAAATTGATGTTTACTGCCCTGAACTTCAAGACAACAAACGAGACGACGGATGTTGAAGATAGGAAGTGCAGTAACTCGAATGCTGATGCTAAGATAGAGAATAAGGAGAACGAGCATAAGCTGGATTCAACTAAGATATCCACTGGCTTGGGCCAAGAACTAGTGCAAAGCTCGATTGTGGATACGTCGATGATGAAAGGCTTTGCTCAGAACTCGAAAGCAGCACTTTTACCACCGAAACAGCAGGCTGTCACATTGCTATCGCTATATTTTTCGCAATCCAACGCTCAGCTTCCAATTTTTCACCGTGAAATGTTCTTGGAGCGGTATTTCCAGCCGTTGTACGGTGATATTCCGGACAACCTGTCGTTAGCATCGTCATATACATCGATAAATAAGGATATGCTGGTTCATATAGACGACAAAGACACTTGGTACCATCAGTATACAGAGAAGTTGGACCAGGCCATAGAGCAGAAGAAGAACTTTGATCCGTTGCGGTTCTCAGCCACGGTGGAAGTTCCGCAGAGATTCCACAAACCACTATATTTCATGAATATAGTGTTTGCAGTTGCAACTTCCGTCCTCCACCAGCAGTATCCAGAGCAGATTTCTGGTGAGTTCAAGAATTCGGCTTTGAGATATATTGATGAGGTGTACTCGTCGGTCGATCGACTCGAGGCACTCCAGGCGATCATGTGTCTAACATTATACTCATTAATGAGACCATGTGTTCCTGGCTGCTGGTATTTGCTTGGGTCCACACTTCGTCTCGCAATTGATTTGGGTCTGCACTGGGAGATGAACTCCAGAAAATTCGACCCTTTTACTCTGGATATGAGGAGAAGATTGTTCTGGAGTTGCTACTCTTTGGATCGCCAGATCTGTGTCTATCTGGGGAGGCCCTTCGGAATACCGGAGGAAAGCTATAGGGTGCCGTTTCCAAGCGAGTTGGATGATTCGTTAATAGTCCCAGTTCCAGAAAGCTCTTCTTGCGATTATTCGGTTCAGAAAAGCGGCGGTCCGTCGTATAAAAGAGTGGCAATTGCGATGTTCGTGATGCGGCAGATCCAAACTGAGATCCAGTCGGTTATGTACGACCAGAAAGAGCTACCGCGAAGATTTTCGACTTTAGAAGAGTGGTACCGGGACGTCTCGAGAAGATTAACTGTCTGGATACAGAATGTTCCGAGAAACACACAGGAGATGAACTGCAACTTCAACTGTGAGTTCTTCAACTTAAACTACAACCATGCCAGAATTATGCTCAACGGCTTATCTCCAAAGCATTACTCGCTTAGCACGGAGAACTATCTCACTCTCATGGAGGCATCCATGGAAACTATAATCTCGTATCACGAGCTTTACATTTACAAGCTCTTGAACTACACCTGGGTTGCTACACATAACTTGTTTATGGCAGGCACATCTTTTCTATACACACTATTCAACTGCGACGAGGCCCGAAAAAGCGTACCTCTATCAAAGGTGCAGAAAGTCACTTACTACTGCAACATGATCCTCAACAGCCTAAAACCCAAATGTGATGCGGCCTCCCACTGCAAAAATGCATTTGAGATCTTGACTGCTGCCGTCATCAAGTTGAAATACACAAACAACATTGTGCACTCGGTCAATTTATCGAAGATCCCATCTGGCCAGCAGATTGAGGAAATGCAGCCCGGAAAATATCTTCCGGATGGCATCAAGAACTTCGTAGCAAGCCTACCTTCGTCCATTCGGGAAGCAGACGAAGATTCCAGGCGGAAAAGTCAGCAGAATGCTCCAGTATTGAATACTCGGGTCACCGACCAAAAATGGAATCGCGAACTTCAATCCTATGCTGATATTGAGTCTCAAAGCTCACCAGATGGCGGTGCATTGCCCCTTGATTCATCTGTGTTCAGGTGGTCAACAAACGAAGATGATCTCAACAAATTCTTCGACCAGCTGCAAGATATCAGTTCACCCTCTTCCTCGGGCCATTCATTAAATAATGATGAGTACCAGTTGCCAGTTCTGTCTTATAATGATGAATCTCCGGCACCTGGACAGGGAATCAATGCTGGAATCAGTCGAAGTACCAGTATAGTTTCGCTCAGTAACTTGTCTGCTGCCCCAAGAACAGATGCTGATAAAATGGCACAGGCAAATGTTGAAGAAGCCGGAAAGTCAGGGCATCCGCACCTCATTAGAGACGGAAGAAAGGTGTTTCGGATGATTCATGAAGTGCCAAATGAAAGCATATGGGACCAGTTCTTCACCACCCCATATCCTGGGCCCAAGGTGAAAAACGAGCAAGTTCGGTAGAACATGCTTGCCGCCATAAAACTTTAGTTTCACGCCTCATATACTTTTTGCATCCTATTCGAAAAATCGCCTATAATGTGTTCAAAGATCCTCTAGTTCTTTCAATGTATCCATGTTCTGTAAAACGAGTTCTGGCTGCTTCAGTTCGTAAATATCGTTAGCAATGAGCAGCTTATCACTTTCCCTATAAACGGCATCAATATTCACAACTGTGCCGGGAAGAAAATTGACACAGTCGCACTCAATCTCCTGTAAGGCGTAATTAATATCAACCGTCCACTCCTTGGTATCGGTACTGTTCGGCTTATCTGAAATTTCTCTAATCATAAGTAATCCTGAAGATGGATCATAACTGCAGACTTGAGCGATAAGCCTGAAAACAGAATCTTTTTTTGCCGATATCAGTGCCGGAAGCTTTGAGAAGCTTACGATCAGCTTTCCCATCTACGTTGCCCCGATTATGCCAATTTCGAATTATTACAGCATCTATACAGAAGTGATGCTGTTCTGGTTGAAAAGAAGGAAAAATCAAGAGATATGAACATGCATAAACGCGATACGCGAGATTTTTTTTTTTTTTTTTTTTTTTTTTTATCGCATTACTCCACTATTTTTCATTTTTCATTCTTCTCATTTTCACTAACTATAAGCTCCAGGATCCTAGCCTTAGCAGTTGGTCTCCGTCACTTTGATACTCATTTGAACAATGCTTAGGTTTGTTAGAGGGTATGCCACAAAGTTCCGGCCCGGCGATCTGGTGATAATCCGGCCTCTACGAAAAGGTGTTACGCCAAAAAAATGGCTTTCTAATGCTTTGGAGCCTGGAAAGAAACTAAACATAGATACAGGTTCTTTTCCTCACGAGGAAATCATTGGCACGTATCCACGCTCCAGAATATATGAAACGAGAGGGAAAAAGTTATTCAAGTACATTGTGAGTGCACCAACTACCGAAGAGTATATAAATATGACTGGAAGAGATGCCCAGCCCATATATCCGTATGATGCCTCTTCAATGGTTGCTTTAGCAGATATTCACATGGATTTCCCGGAAGTAGATGCTGCCGGCAACTTAGTGAATCCTCCTTTTCAATATTTTGAGGCCGGAACCGGCCATGGCTCGCTCACTTTGCAAATTTGTAAGGCTATACACTCTGCAAATGCATATGCCAAGTTTAGCGGTGATCCGGCGAAGAGGGGGGCTATTTTGCATTCTCTTGATTGCAACGAACGTCATTCGAAGACAGGTCAGAGAACTATTGCTCATTTCCACAATGGAATGTATAAGAGCGATGTTGAGTTCCATATTGCCGAATCTCCATCTGAGTGGCTAGAAAATGAAGCTTCCGAGTGGAGAGCACTATGGCCTCGTGAAAATGAGGAGTCTGGCCTTGAGGAAAAGCAGGCATTTCTCTCGGGGGCATTTCTTGATATGGGAGGATTTGAAAAGCATTTAGAGACCGTATCAAAGAATTTGCTTCTAGATGCTCCATTGCTAATATTTTGTCCATCTCTTACTCAGGTGATGGATGCGCTCAAACTTATTGATGCAAACCCTGGCATTAGACTTCAATTTGTTCGTACAATTCAATTGCCCCCGGGTGTTGGTGGTGGTTTGAAGGAATGGGATACCAGGAAGACTTTTATTAAGGCCACTGGAGAAGAGGGATGGGTTTGCAGGCCTAAAGTTGGCATTAGGGTTTGTGGCGGTGGCTTTATCCTAATTTTCAAAAAGCCTACTTTGAATATCGACATCCAGAAAGAGCTTCAGGAGATCAAGGATTATATTCCTGAGCCAAAAGAGGAGTATGCTCCGGGTGTTTCTTCCGAGGATATGTCTAAAAATTCATCTCAAGCTGTTTCTAAAGATGCCTCTGTAGAATTATCAACTGATTCCACTTCTGGCACTCCTAAGGATGAGCATTCGGTCCAGGCAGCCAATGCAAATGCCGATAAACCAGAAAAGACGAAAGATGACGTTTCCGAGCATCACACTTCACAGAATAATGCAGACTGCAGCAGCTAGCTAGATTACTAAATTTGTATATTCATAATATAGATCATGTACATAAATGCCAAGCATTCTCTACAAGATACCTAGCAACACTCACAAAACCAACTGGAAACAACCCTATTTTTATTTCGTCTATTAAGTATGTATACATATGTTCGGGAATTAATGACTGTACTGGCGGTAACAAAGCTCAGGCAACACTCGCTTAGAACTTGACCCTGGTCTTTCTCTTGTTCTTTAACAAGATCTTGGCAGCCAATTTCTCTTCTTCCTGCTCCTCGTCTGTAGTCTCCATCTCGCCTTCGTCGTTCTCCTCTGCACTTTCCATTTCTTGGTCCTCCTTTGCCTGTTCCTTTAGCTGCTTGTCCTTTAGTTCCACATCTCTCATTCTCAATAATTCTGGGTTCTCCTCCACCAACTTCTTGTCCAACGCAAACTGTCTCTCTCTGTTGCCCTTCATTCTGTTCTTGTAGAAGGCTCTTTCTCTTCTGCGCCTGATTTGCTCTATTCTTTGCATTGCATTCAGCGTCGTCTTCACGAGATTTCTGTTGTACCTCACTGGCACATTTCTTCTCTTTGCAAATGTTAATGTACTATCCACAGCAAGTTCCTTTCCTGCAGATTTTCTGAATGCCTTAGTCCATTTCAACTTTCTTGGGTTTCTTCTCTGCTTGAATGCCTTGTGACACTTCGATCTGCAGAATCTAAACACCTTTCCATCATTTCTGACAAACGTTATTCCATGGCCTGGATATATGGGCGAGGAGCAAAAATGGCATGAATGAATTCTCATCTTTTATTTGATCTAATGCAAACAACTGGTGCAATCTTTGATAGAGCACCTTTGACTGTATTCTTTTGAATGTGTTATTTCTTTTATCTGATCGCAATAAGGTAGATAGATGTACTGAATTAAAATAAATTAAAATAAAATTTTTCAGCTGATATTGCTATCAAGGCCGTGCAAAAAAAAAAGTTCTTCTCATAGCATCCAATGTATAGTAGTATGCGATCCACTGCATTTTATAAGAAAAAAAACGTTCTTCTCATAGCATCCAATGTATAGTAGTATGCGATCCACTGCATTTTATGAGAAAAAAAACGTTCCTGCATTTTTATTTTTTTTTTGGCAGTATTTACCCTTACCTTCGGTCAAAAAAGCGAATAAACGAACGCATATATCTTTGGAGAATATTATTTTACCAGGTACTACCAACATTTTTTCAGGATAGCATAAACAATTTAAGGGCATTGATGGGCGAAACAGATACAGCTGCAGCAAAACCTGGAATACCGGCTGCAAGAGCCGATCAAAAAAGTGCAAGTCCTAAATCAAGCATTGAACAGCTCTCAGTACAACTTTTGGAACAGACTGAAAAAAATTCGACATTGGAAAATGAGATGTTGAAATTGAAGAGATATAATGAAGAGCTTCTGCGGCGGATTCATGATAGTCGAAAGCAGCAGGAGGACAGTGACCGGGAAGTTCAAAAATTGAGTACTGAAGTGGAAGAATTGAGTGCGACACTTTTTGATCAGGCAAATAATAAGGTGAAGGAAGCAAATGTCCAGGCGAATGACTTCAAGGTGAGAAATGGGAAGTTAATAGAAAGTCTTAAGCAGAAAGATATGGTGATTGATGTGCTCAAAAAGGAACTAACGCAACTTAAGGATATGTTGACTCATTTGTCAAGCAATCAGCCAAATGGAAATGGAGATGCTTCAAGTTCGTTAAGTGAAGCCGATAAGTCATTGGGAAATTCTGTGGAGGATAATAGTTTGGGAGATGCTTCATTTACAGCAGCTTCTTTGCAGAAGTTCAATGGTCAATTGATATATTCTCCTTTGTATAATCAGTTGCGTTTTGATTTGCAGTCTTTCAACCAGTTTCGAAGAGCTCTTGCCTCTACTACAAAGCCTTTCAGCATAAGAGATTCCAGTTTTTTCCGTACCATTCTTGCCGAGGACGTGGAGCCAGTTCTCAGATTGGACTTATCACCGGCTGTGAAATTCTATAGAAGAAGGTCCTTTATTATAAGTCTTATGGACAGTAAAGTGACGATTGAGCCTTTAAGTGCTTACACTGAGGTGTGGAAGTCTAACAATCTCTCCCAGGCTGCACTCCCTGCAGAAAAATCGGCTTCTTCTTCGAATAAAGGTTTAGAGCAAGGTGTAAAACCCGATCCAAAGCTTTTCAGATATGATACAGATAGGCCTGTTGCAGTTGAGGAGAAGTGCTCTCTGTGTGGGGAGAAGCGGAAAGAGATGAATTTTGCACGCTTGTATAGGCTTAAGATTAAGGATTATGCTTATACTATTTGCATTTCGTGTGCTAATAAGCTAAGATGTACGGTGGAACTTCTAGGGTACTTGAAAAGCCTTAAGCAGAGTGTTTCGATGGATGAGGTTGCATCCTTGTGGTGTAAATTGACTGAGTTACGTGCCAAATTGTACTTCACGAAGTTCGGATTGTGGTGTGAGGCTGATAAGTTTGGACTTGTTTACGGATGGAAGAATCAGTGGTGGAATCAGGAAGAAAGCCAACAGTTCTCTGGTAATATGTCAGAGATTCCGGCTTCAAGTGCTGCTTCAATTTCCGGAAATGACACTACTAATGAAAGTGTGAATGAGGAAAAGTACGAAAAGAACGAAAAGAATGAAGATAACGAAAAGGATGGAAAGAACGAAAAGTATGAGAATAACGAAAAGAGTGAAAAGAGTGAAAAGAACAAAATCAGTGGGCAGCAGCTCGAAAATGAGGCCGAGAAAGATCTTCTATCAGAGGAAGCTGACACGACTATAAGTGAATCTAAGCAGAATCCTGTACTTGAAGCAAAAGCAAATGAAATAGCTGAATCAAGCATATATGAATCCAAAACGGACAAGGGTAGTAAAGAGAATTTGCATAATAACGGGGAGATGGTAGAAGATAGCACGAATGTCAAAGAGAATGTTGTTGTTGAAGATAAGGCAAAGGCTGAAGAAAAATCGGAAAATGAGAACATCTCAAATGTCCAACCGGCAAGTACGAATGAATCGGATAGAAAATTATCTTCCGAATCAGAGGATGCATTTAATGATGCTGTTGAGTAGATTTGTACAGGTACTTGTAATTTAATTTTTGATGAAATGTTAATGTTGACTGTTTTATGTATCGCTTGAGAAAGTGTCTCGGTAATTAACTGGAGTGTCTAACTGGAGAGTAAAGCCGCGAATTTTTTTTTTTTTTTAGCTGTTTCAATTTTCGGGTATTCATCCATCAAGACCGATTTAGTCCGTGATAAGCAATTAAGTAATTCTTTCATCCCAAGTTTCAATTGCCTCCGACTACAAGTGCGGCAAGTATCTTAAAGCATGGTATTTCAGTCTGAAAACTCAGATACGGAGAATGATTCTTCATCCAAAGCAGATGTGGACACAACTATAACATCAACACCTCCATCTACAAATGTGAGCAATCAAGATGATACGCAAAATGATCTTACTGAAAAGTTGAAAAATGTCAATATCAATGAGACCGAAGACACCGTTGACAAGTATCGAGCAATAAAACTTTTACATGCTCTGAATCCTTCTAATAAACTCGGCTATCATGATCTTTTACAGTCTGATTTTCTTTCCGAGTTTGAAAGCACCGATATATACACTGCAACAATTATTGTCAAACTAATAACTTGGAATTTATGTCAACTACCACCAACAGATAGTATCGGTGGGTTTTTAAAGCTTGCTTCGGCCGATAAATATGCAGATATGTACGTTTTTACCTTTCAAGAAACAGTCTCTCTAAGATATCTTGCATCTAATGACTCGGTGATCAATCGTTGGACTGAGGTGATCCTCAAAAATCTTCCAAATGGCTACAAAGTGATGCACAAATCGGGATTGAGTGGGCTTACAACCATCCTCATTGCAAATCCGTCTCTTTCCCAAGAGATATCAGATATAAATGTTGATACCGTCGGATTAGGATATCTCGGATGGTACAATAAGGGATGTATCTCACTCAAGTTTTCAGTGGGAAAAGTCGGCGATACAAAACTAGCTGGGCTGCCTATCCAAGTCCTTAACATGCACTTGGTGCATGGAGAAGATACATCTGCTTGCAAATCCCGAATGAAAAACCTCGAGAAAGTTGGAAACTCTGTCTCACTCGTAAATAGTGAGGGACATTTAACTCCAAAGTCCACAAAGAATGTCTCAGATAAGGTGCAAAGAGTGTTGCAACTTGATGATATCGAGATGGATAAAATTTCCAAGGCCACGATAAGTTTATCGGGGATATCTGAACCGCTAGCTACAAACGGTCTTATTTTCGTTGCAGGTGATTTGAATTCAAGATTGGATGGAATTGATAGAGATGCTATTCTTTCTGCTATCCGGGAAAAGCAATATAAAGTATTGGTTGGATATGATGAGCTGGCCACCATTATGTCGCAAAATGATGCCTTGATAGGCTTTGAAGAGGGCCGTTTATCGTTTGCACCAACATATAAACTAAATTCGGCACGAGAATACGATCTTAAACGAAAGCCGGCTTATACCGATAGGATAGCTTATTGTGGATCAAAAACACAAATCAGGCAGATCACATATGGAAGTTTGTCTGTTGATGGGTCGGATCATCGTCCTGTTTATTCTGAATTCTGTGTTCACTCCAAACTGTTTCATCCGGAATTGCTTCAAAAGCATTTGTTGATTTTTGAGAAGTACTATAACAATGTTATATCCACTATGAGGCTTCTGGAGTTTGAACCTAGTGAGATAGTACAGCGCTGCTGTGTTGGAATTCAAGAGTCTGTTTACATAAACTTCAGTAATCCAAGCGATGAGCTGTTGAACTACAAGATATCTGAAATGAATAAGGGATTCTTCCAGTTGGCCACTTTCAGTATTGATGATCCAAATCCAAAGTCATCTATTGAACGCAAGTCGAATAAACGAATTAAGTTCAGTGTGTTGCCAAAATCTCCCGGAACTATTGCCGCCAAATACTCTGTTACTTTACTAGGATTTGATTATCAAAGATACGTTACAATTACCTTCAATGCAGAGACAGTTATTGGGTGTGCTTTGGATGAGTTGACGGAGAATCAATTTGAAAATATACTTAACTGCTTTAAGTTCATCATTGCTGCAAAAAGCAGGGTTGGTCTAGTGTCGCATTTTTCGGAGGTTGAAAATTTAGACTCTCTCACACCATTTGAACAGACCCTACTTAAGCACATAACACTTGATACGGTTGACTTTAAAATCCTTGCAGAGCACAATAATTCGGCCAATACAGGTTCTGTTGCAACAATGGATGTGATATATGTTTGGATGAGGTACTTGCCAGGCATTAATACTGGAGATAAAAGAGGAAAGGCTATTTTCTCGAAGCTTATTGACCTCATTAAATTTTTGCAGATGGACAACGAAACAGCCTATGAACACTTTGGATTTTTGTTCAACGACCAGTACGAAATCTTGGACTACCTTGAGTCCAGCAATCATTGAGTTGTATACTAAATACTTGATGTACATGATATTAATGATGATTATCTTTTCTTTATAGTTCTTATTCATTGAGCTATATATTATCTGTGTATGGGTAAGGTCTATCTATCTGCCTTCACCATGTGTATTTAAACAACTAAAACATCAAGCAGCCTGGGACAGCCAAACGTGTCGCCTGTATTTGCATCGAGAATCTTGATGTCCCGAAGAGTAAAGAGGCCTCTTTCAATTGCAACCAATTGCAACTCGGTTTCAAACAAGTTTCCAGGCTCAAGATTCATCCTCAAGTTGTTTGTCAACGATACCAGTCCCACTTTGTTGAATTTATGATAGAATGCTCTCACTAGCTGTGAGTTCTTATATAAAGGAACCGGATCATCCTTGGTGGAATGCGAGTTCTGTACTGATATTGGCACCAAAGACTTCTCATACTGTTTCTTCACAGATGATTGTATATATAGGATGAGATCCATCTTGGTGGATGATTTGTTGATCAATTGTATTTTCCATTTAAATGCTTCACTCAATTTCACTTGCGTCTTTCCGGAAACAGACAAAGTGAGTCCTCTAATGATCTGACTTGATGACCGCACGCTTGTCGAAGAATTTGATTTGTACTTAAACCCAGATCTTTTATGAACTGATAGCATAACCGATGATGCTGATCTGGATGGGCTTCTACTTTGCATTAAAAGTGGTGTAGAGAAGTTCCTTAACGATTGGGTTCCCGGGTTGTAGTATGGTTTTTGGAAATCTATGTTTGCAGTCCACTCCGTTTCTATCTCTTTGAATCCATCAACAGTAGAGGTGATTAAAGCAGTGACTGGCTTTATATGATTGTTATCCGTGCTCGATAGAACATATGCTAATGCTATTTTAGATTCTGGCACCAGATGAACTGGATACTTAATTTTTGAGTATTCTATGATTTCACAATTAGTAACCTCAACGTTAATCTTCTTTATAATAATATCAGCACTAGCATTTTTGAGTTCACGACATGCGCAAACATCCAATGAGATAAACACCTTTTCCGACTTGATGTTTTTAAATACTAATTGAAATAGCGGTGAAATCGCTAGAGATACCTCGTACGACACTAATTTAGGCTCCGCCTCATTGTTCACACTTTGAGTTTCAGATTCAAGCTTGATTCCATATACTATCAGTTCATCTAAGGGTTTAAAGTCCTCAAGTATTTTGTCATGGGCCTCCTCCTTGTTTTCGTACCAGGCACGTATACTTAACTGTCTACTTTTCCCTTCTTCTATGCGCACTTCGAACATCCATATTTTATAGCTTTTTGTTATTGCGACAGGTTCTGACTGACACAATGATGTGTTTCTATCTGTACCGTATCCAAGCTCCAATTTTAATTTGCTTTCGATTTTGACCGATGTAATAACATAAATCTGTATCACTTCATCAAAGTAGGCTAAAGTCTTGGGCGTGCATTTGGAAAGCTCATCATAAAGACCTTCTGCTGGTTTTTGCTCTAAGTCAAAGCTCTTATCCGGAACCAATATCCTAATTGGCTTCTCATCTACTGCTTTGGCCATTGCAGGACCCGAAATTTTGTGTTTGCTTGATGTATTTGGGTATAACAAAGAGAATGTACGGACGGATAGGGAGACAGTTGAGTTATTAGGAAGATCTACGAATAAGGTATGTCGCGAAGTGTTGACATGGAAAAATATAAGAATTCGAAAAAAATTAAAAAATTTCCAGATATGATGAACCTTAATAGGGATCGCATTAGGTGGGAATTCTTCAGCTGCAGGCAACACTAAATGTATGTGTACCATGTAGCTGATATAACAGAACAGTCGTGTATTTGAATATGAACCGAAGACATATCCATTTTGAGAAAGAAGTTTTGAAAAGATGATGATCGAATAGAGGTTACGGTATAGAAGGTGAAATAATAAGATATACGTTTGTCAAAGCGAATACGCATCGATAACTAGTTGAATTTGATACTTATAGAGCATTTAATGGTCACAAAAGCGTATTATTAATGTACAGAGCACTGCAAAATGGAATAAAGCAAAATATGATGTAATAAGCGAATTAATTATGACAGTCAAGTTGTTCACTTGAAAATGTCTCGATAATCGTTCTCGTCGGATCCTGTAATCTTCCCAATTTCAGCAGAGTGTCTTCTTGTGTGGGAAGTGCTTCCAAAGCTGGTGCCTATCTCCAAACTACGACGATAGGCCGTGTGTAAGGAATTCGACGAGAAGGATGAATATATCCTTCTGGAAGATCTGCCCTTTGTAGGAGAATACCTCACAGGAGTCCTAGGAGAAATGAAAGTGGGTCCTCTCGAAAATAGAGTATTTTCAAAAGGGCTTCTTTGGTTGAGACCACTCATGGAAGAAGTGCTAGGCCGCCTCTCATATGGAGTAGTGCTTTCCCCTGAAAAATGGTAGCATGAAAGGCTTCCGGATCTTTCTCGAAACATGGATTCTCTTCTTTCACGAGGACCTTCAAAGTCGTGTTCTTCAATCTCTATATTCTTACAGTCTAGTAGTGTGAGCTGCTTTGGGGCAGTTGTATCACCTCTTGTTATAATTCTTGATCTTAAAGTTGTGATTGCCTTGTCTAATGCAAATTCAATCATGCAATGATCCTTTATCATCTCTATCTGCGGCCATGTCGCCCTGGCTCCCCCTATAATGCAATTCCAAAAGAAGTCGGCGGTCGGGTTTGCAAACAATGAGGATAGACTGTCCAATTTTATCTCAGGTAAGATTGTAATATCCCCGCTGTAAGGCTGTGTTATGAGCTGTTTAAGCTTTGTGCTGATGTTTGGGAAGATACCTATTTCTGTTAAAACGTCCAAGTAATGCGATATCTCCCAGCAGGTGACCTTGAACGTTTTCTTTACTAGTCGTTTGAACATCAATCCTAGCGAGTTCCTCCTTCTTGGCTGTTCACACTCCATGGAGAAACGCACAAGTGGAAGTATATGTGGATTCACTTGAGATGCTATAACGTGATTCACGTTGAACATTTCAGATAAACGTGTAATTGGCAAATCTCCGTTCACGGAGCCATCCACAAATTTCACCATTGGATTGCACCACTCCTTCTGCTCGCCCGTTTTGATATCCTTTTCATAAATTGTCGAGGATGGAAATATTAGCGGAACAGAGCAGCTAGCACATATTGCAGACCAAATCATAACATGTGGAGCCGTTAAATAATTTAAAAGAGTAGGCTGGTCGTGAATAGATGCAGGTGAAACAGTGATGTTGAGAATTCTGCCTGTTTTGTTGAAAGCTTCTCTAAATGTGATATCTCCAAATAAGCTTTTCACGGTTCCTTGAAGGCCAAGGTTGTCAAACAAGACTCCATACTTCAGAAATCTATTCAAGCTGCCAATAATAGACTGCGGATCATCCTCACTACCAAACACTTCAAACTTATCCGTGAATAAATGGCTCAAAAGATCCAAAATTTCGTTGTCGTGCAGCGCACAAACTGCAGTACTCATTATAGAGCCACAACTGGAACCGGAAACCATTTTTGGAAATATCGAATTCTCGAAAAGAGCTGCAAAAACACCAATGCCAGTTAAACCAAAAGTTCCACCACCACTCATCGTTATTGCAATCTGGCCATAATTCCTCCGAGTCTGCGTGAGCATCTCAAGGGTGTGATTGTCGTTTAGAGGACAGTCTGGTTTGGACAATTCACGTAAGCATTTCTCGCATTCCGAAAGATATTCTTCGATAAGCACTTTTGTTCCCACATAGCACATTCCATAAAGTTTGGTGTTATCTATGCCTGCAAAATTCCTCCTCCAGGTAGTCCGGATTATATAAAGCATCCGATAGTAATCTTTGTTCAGTCTTGCTGCTTTCAGCTCGTTTAGCTGTTTTTCCACTAGCTTGTAATCATATAGGTCCGAGTCTTTGATACTTTTCCACTCGTTATTTCCCAAAACCTCGTCCAACTTCACACTTGTCTCGTGCCATTGTTTGTAGCTGATCGCTTCACTTTGTTGTTTCAAGAGTTTTGTGACCATTTCCATGTCTTCTTTAGGGATGTTATCCCTGTTTGTTTTCAATTTGCTCTTGAAAGAGGACTTCTTTTTACATTTTGTCCCCTTATCCTCATTTGCCTCGGATTCGAACTCCTCTAATTTTCCCACTGCCGTCAAATATGACAACTTGAGCTCTTCCATGATATTCACAAATGGATTCGAGCCATCTTTAGGAGTAGGTGAATCGTAGTCCGTTTCTTTGTACTCTGACTTAAAGGGTTTTTTCCGACCATCATGGCTCCCTGATTCTATTCCCATTTCGGCGGTCTATCTGTGTATGATCTAAAGTTAAGTTGATAATAGTTTCTAGGGAAGGAAAGTATCCACACTCACAAATGAGACGCCTATCGAATATATATATGTCGGCTTTAATTGGGTTTTAGCCTTACCGAGAAAAAAGGTGGAGCACACGCGTCAAGCCGCATACAGATAAAAAAAAAAAAAATACGCCGTGCCTACCTACCTCACTTCCTTCTCCTCACTCACTCCCAAAACGTTTATTTGAGTTTCATTTATTTGCATTTGGTGTATGGATGTTATACAAAGAATATGGCCAGCCAATCCCAAGATCTGTATCAAGAGGAGTTTGGTTGCTTCTATATTTCAAAATACGCTTACATCTTAAGCACTATGGTTTAGTAGTTGGTCCAATTTAGACTCGATCTGTCTTAAGTGCTCGTCCTTCGCAATATTTGCTTCAATTAACGTGCTGACAGTGCCTTCCAACTTTTCAACAAGTGCCTGTAGTTTTTCAACATTAGCTTTCAAGCCAACTGCCTTTTTCGAGCTCTTAGCGACAGTTGCATCATCCTTAGCTCCCACTTTTGTTTCTTTCGTCAATTTTGGTGGTTCAGTTTGTCTTTGGTCTTCAGTCTTTTTCTTTTCCTCTTTCGCTTTCACTTTCTTTTCCTCTTCCTTTTTCTCTTCCATCTTCCTTTCTTCCTCTTTTTTCCTTTCCTTCTCTTTCCTTTCCTCTTCCTTCTTCTTTTCCTCCCTCTTCTTTTCTGACTCATTCACTTCGACCGATTCCCATTCCTCATTGTCTGCATCAACATCCTGAGTATCGTCATCCGAAGCATTTTCAACCTTCTCCAAGAGTTTGTTTACAGTCTTTCCATTAAGCATAGCATCAACGCCTTGTTCCTGCGATTTTGTAAAGACTGGACGAACAGCTTCCACTTTTTTGGCAGGCTCTGTCTTCTCAGTTGGTGCAGAAATCTTTGTTTTTGCAGCCTCCACTTTCTTGGTACTTGCTTCCTTTGGTTTTTCGACACTCGCAGGCACCACCTCGTTTGCTTTCTGCTCCTTCTCCTCCTCTTCTGCAGTCTTTGTACTTGGTTTCTCAGCACCATCGTATATATCTCTCATCGAAACCAAAGTAGGACCATCAACCGTCTTGCCAGATAGAAATTCCTCAGCAGTAAGAGCTGGAATACCTGCAGGAGCATCTGGATAAATGTCTTCCTGGAACATTTCCGATCTTCTTGGAACGATAAACGAAACAGGCTCGACTGAGTTGTCGTTCAAGAGCTTGTAAGCACGAAGAATCTCGTTCTCCTTCACATTAACCGACCGTTTAGGTGCAAATGCAATTCCACGTTGGGCATTTATAGACTGAAACTCAGAAATATCATAGAGCTTTCCGTCCGCAACCTCGTAGTATCTAATATTTCCGTCACCTTTTCCCGCAACAAAAACCAAGCTGGTTGCAAGATCGAAGTATGGAACAAGAACACCAGAAGAGGAGTCAAGAGGATAGAATCCACCAATTGGACCGCTAGATAGATCGTTGGCATTCCATAAAGCAAGCTGTCTTTCAGAGTACCTGTCAAAGCCTGTGGTGAAAAGGGTGTCTGATTTTCCCAGCCAAACAATCCTTGAAGCTTTTGCACCAGGGTGTCCTTTTCCTTCGCAAAGAAGCTTTCCTGACCTCACATCCCAAACTCTGATATGCTTGTCCCTCGATGCAGATGCGATCTTAGTGCCATTGTAGTTGAAGCAGAACGATGTGATAAGATCCTTGTGCTGAAGCGTCATGACACATTTCTTCGTAGCAACATTCCATATTTTGACAGAGTAGTCGAAAGACGAAGATGCTAAAATATCCTTCGCAACAGGGCTGAAAACCACGTGACCCACCTTCCTGGTGTGGCCCACCAACTCACCCACCGGTTTAACGTCTTGAATTTTCTTTGGATCATTATGAATGAAGGTGTAATCCTGGGGTATGTCCCAAATCATAATTTTTCCATCCTCACCACACGAAACAAACCGCTGGTCATCGAATGGATCAAAATCCGTGTCTAACACACTGCCGCCTGTGTGGCCTCTAAACATAGGAACCTGCTCCGGTGCCTTACCCGTCTCAGTTACTGGAATCACGATAACGGATCCAATACCACTGGCGTTCAAAGCAATATATTTACCGTTGCATTTCAAGAGGTTCGAATCAAAGGCACTTAATGTCGGCCTCAAGTTCTCATAGCACAATTCCTTCTTGAACTGTTGTCCGTAGACATGTCTGAATTTAGAAGCTCTGACAAATCTTCCACTGGTTGAAAATGTTTGATATTCAAATTGTTAGTACATTTTGATTGCTGCCGTCGTATGTGATTAATAACAAGCTTACCTCATTTCTTTATTTAGAATTTAATATTGTTGTTCTCAATTAAGGAGACTTTGTGTCTTTCTTTTTCTTGCACAGACAACAATCTTCGTGTTTTTTTATCATGTAAATACATGTAATATGTTTTGAGTATTTATTTATTTTCCATAGCTAATCGACCCCATTTTTAATTTTATTTTTGGTTTCTTCTGTGCACACGCTGTTTCGGGCCGGATCGCCTGAGAGACTGAGAGAGCAACAAGCATGAAAAAATAAAATAAAAGTATCTATGGATTGCGATAGTGTTTCGCGTTGAATAGTCAGAAGCGTCTGACGAGATTGATTAAGACCGCTTAATGTTTTGTAACGCCGATCGACGAATTTTCACATTTGTTCGGCCTTTAATCCATTTTTATTTTTCCCCTTCATCTATCGCGAAAACGAAAACCCTCTTATTAACGATTATTAGTGTAACGAGTTGGTGTCGCGAAAAAATAAAGTGGTGCACAATGCCCATTGGCAAATTTCTCCTTCCTATTTATATGTAGGGGCATCGTTAATGCTAAATCTTTCCATATTGCATACACATTTGTTAACTTCTTTAACAAATTAGCGGAGTTTATACTGCAAATAACTGATCAAGTTTCCTTTCGGTTGCGATCATAGTTACATAAAGGTATTTTTAACGCAGTTGAGGCTACGTTGGGCTTTTTATATTTTCCCCTCCACTTTCTAGTTTATTTCTTTGTCATTTGTCATTTGTCATTTTTCTTTCATAGAAAGTACCTTTCTTCAAGCATCGTGTCTGCTAAGACTGTAGTCGTCCAAATCATATTAGCATATATAGTCATACTTGCATTGCGAGCATCCTTTGATTGATATCACATAAATATCTTTTACGGTGCTTGTCTTGTTTTCGTTTTTCAATTGATTCTTTTACAAAAGCCATCGGAGTTCGAAACAGACGTGAAAAAAACATTTTAACTGAAGCACAACATGTCCTCAGAAGGCAAAAATGAAAATGAAGAGAGCTTAGTGAGGCGAATACAGGATTCGCATTCTCATCCTGACGATAATGATCTTCAGCAACAGTTAATGAATGACTGTTTCACATATTTCCTCTCGCTTCCAGAGACGGATCATCATCTTTTTTGCGAAAAGAACAAGGCTACGATATTGGTATATTTGTTGTTGGTGTTGGCCTCATTTAATGAGAATGAAGTACTAGAAGAACTTAGGAAACGTGCACATGCTTCACTTGATAAATGCACTAATTGTGTGATAGGTTTCCATGCTGTGAGAGCTGATTTTAGAGAGAAGTTCATCAACATCCGCAAGATTAGTTTTCAGAACACAAATGTTATCATGGAACGACTTGCGAAATGGGAGGCTGATTATCTCAGCTCAAAAATACGTTCTTCAATCGACACTCCTGGTGATTTATCCACCACTGTTACCAGTTGTCTTGTTGAATGTATGATTTGGCCTCGACTTCTAAGAATGAATAGCGATTTGAAGAGTTATTTCGACCATTCCTTTCCCCTAATCGATACCGTCGACAGAGAAAGCCTATCGAAGGTTTTGAAATTTTACCCTGGGTTGATATACTGCTTATTTGAAGGTAGCAGTAATGAAAGAGAGTGGGCTCTTTCGAAGTTTCCTTACGGGGATGATACAAAGACTACTTGGCTTGAATCTAAAGACTTCAATCCTCTTGCCATGGAAGAATACGAGGAATATTTCTACCGGATCCAAGATCCCGACTTTTACACCGATCAGAGGGCCGTCGACTTTTGGTGTAGTATTAATCCTATTTTACGTTTCTGTGATCCAGGGGCCATTCTCAAAAAGCTTCAATATCCACCAACTGTCGAGTCTTATACCAATTACGTGGGCTTTAATGTTGTTCCTCTAACACAAGTGTTCATAAACCAGTCGCTGTCGTATTTAGATCAGCCTTTGCCATATCTTTTGAGAACTTTAGCAATATTCTTGGAAAGACTTGGAAACCAGTTCTTTACTGTGATAAAGCCACATAGCTATCTCACATTTTTCGATATTGCATTTCAGAATCCTGCATACCTCAAAACTCTTGCCTCAACAACTCAGGATGCATCAAACTTGTCTCAAAGAGTCGCCGACTCAGGTACAACTCCTCATTTTAGGGATCTTTTTCGTTGGATGACTGTTTGCTATCCACTTCTCAAGGAATCACAAAAAGCTCAGTTTGCTTGTATCATCTTCAACTACATGATGAATAATGCTTCTCATCCTTCCTATGGAAATTTCTTTTGTTACTTCGCTTTGAATATGATGTCAGAGCAATTGGATCCAAAGAACGCACTATTCGATGCAAAGTTGACTTTTGAAATGATTACTAATTCCAAGGCCAGATCTCTTGTCGATAAAAGATGCATTGTGATATTTGATGCCATTAAGAATAGTGCCCTTAGAGTTGTAGCCTTGAAGCTTATAAAGTCGGCACTTATGTATGATGTGGCACTATTAGTACAATCAGGTTATAGTCTTTCTGCTGGCGACTCTAGTGTTACACTGCAGACACATCCGGATCTCTGGAATATTCTTCAGACTAAATTGACGGGTACAGATGTTGAAATTGCTACAACATTCCTATCAGCATTGCAGAACGCTGTTGCCGTCAGGTCTATTGACATTTTATATTTAAAGACTAGGCTCCAGCAAAATAATACGGTCCCGGAGGATGATATGAAAAAATTGGTCGCCACATGCAGTAAGCATAACAAATACGTTGGTCAGTGGAATTCTTCAGTGGAAAGTATCCTAAGCAAGATTGTAGAGTATTCTTCGACTCAGGGAATGCAGTCTTTAGCCAGAAGTGAAGTTTCTTCAGTGGGTATATGGTCGTGTGTTTTGTCACCAGAGGAAAAGGTTTATCAATCTGGTATTTCGTTCTTGTATGAGGCCTTCAATGTTGATGGCAGATTTGAAGCATTTAGAGAAGCTCTCAAGCAAGATATTCCGTCGGTTCTTAAACCATTCAGCAGCACGTTGATAATATTTGTGAAGCTAGAAATTTTTAAAGCAAGTAAGCGGGGCGTGAGAATCATAATGGATCTTATCAAGGCACTCTTTGATCCCATCCACGGTCTTTTGGCAATGCACGTTTCCTCATTAAGCATGAAAAGTCGTGAGGTCCTTGTAGATTTTTGGGAGGCCGTCTGGAGATTTTTAAGAATGATTTACAGGGCCATTTTTGTGTGGTCTTCTACTTATGAAAGACTTAAAGTTCTGTCTAACAATAAGCAGATGGCCGAGCGGATCTCTTCTGACCTGCTAGAGTTCACAAGAGATGTATTGGATCTTTCACATTCCGTGTTGAATGGGTACAAGCTATTGGTTTCGGCCATTAGCTTTGATGGAATTAAGGAAGAGCAGCTTACGGATATCCAGGAGAGTATTTTTCAACCGGTGATGTCTGCTTTAAAGGATGAGATCATGTGGTTACGTTTGAGTGATCCGGCACTTTTGGTTCTTTGCGTGAACCTAATCATCAATGTTCTTGACTTAAGTATGGAGCTAAAGGTGAAGGTGTCTGACGAGAACATTGCCAACTTGACGAAGTTGTGTGCTAAGGCCAAGAAGTACAACAACAGAATGAATAAAGAGCAAACGGGTAACATATTGCTCCGCACCAGAAGCATGAATGCTGAGTTGGTTGAGAATATCTTAGCTGCAGAGGAGCAACGGAAAAGAGAGAAGGCCGAGAAGAATAATGCGGCAATTAGACGTGCCGGTAGAATTTCGAGCAATAAATATGTTTCTCCAACAGTTATTGAGATTCCAGATGTTGCACCACCAAGACTAACATTGCTTGAACAGGCTCGTCTTAGATTGAATGAGAAGAGAAAGAGGTTCAAGCAGCCTGCCAAGGAACCTGCCGCAGCAAGACCGCCAGGATTTAATAAGAAGCATTCGGGATCAGCTTCGAATTCCGAAGAGGATGACGATGATAATGACGACGATGATGACGATGGTGGTTTGTTCACGAAAGAACAAGTTGCAGCAAAGTTGAAGAGAAGTAAAGCTACTTTATCATCCATTCAGCATCGTAGGCCTGCATACTCTGTTTCTGATAAGCAAGCAATGATCAGGGAAACGATGAATAAGAAGAAGAAGGCGGAGGAGCTAATGAGGCTTCGTTTAAATGTAGACATGAATCCTTTCTACAAGCATGTTCTTTCTTGGTCTTATGAGCACAGCGGCGATTTCCCAGTCGATAGTAATATCTCTGGATACAAAGTGATTGCAGATGAGTTCGACACTGCTGAAGACTATCAGAAAACGTTTGAGCCTTTACTTCTACTTGAATGTTGGCAGGGTATACAAAGAGCAAAGCAAGTTGGTGGAGAAAAGCCATTCAGACTAACGGTTGCTTCCCGTTCGGCTACAGATTCGTTTTATGATGTTTATTCCACCGTTGACAAGAAAATGATCACCGAGCAGAGGCTTCTTTTGGAAAGCGACTTGATGGCATTGATGTTTGTTGACAACTTGCCATCTACAGACAAGCAGCTTCAGAGAAGACACGTCTCGAACAGAAAGTGCAGTTGTTTTGCCAGAGTGCGTAATATCAAGATTTCAAACAGCCGGTATGCGGAGTTGACGCTTCGTATTTCTTCCTCGACCAAGATGGTGAAGTTTTTGTCGCCATCTACAGAAATTGTGGGCATGCGAGTCATGCAGATGACAACTGTGGAAAGAGAATACTCCTCTCTTGTTGGTTTACCTTACTACGACTTAGTGAAGTCTATTACAAAGGCTGTTCCTTGCCAGCCAGAAGGCCTAGACTCATCCAGGGTGGCCGAAATTAAAGGGACTTACGATGTTAATGATTCCCAGGCTGTTGCTATAGCAGGTGCAGTCCATAAAGAAGGTTTCTCTCTTATTCAGGGTCCTCCTGGAACAGGTAAGACTAAGACTATTCTTGGTGTGATCGGACACTTCTTGACACGTATGGCAGTTGCAAGAAATGGCAGTCATCCAATCCAGATGCCCTCTCAACAAGTCAGCCGCTCGAAGGAGCACAGAAGAATATTGGTCTGTGCACCTTCTAATGCTGCTGTTGATGAGTTGGTGCTACGTTTGATGCGTGGCATTAAGAACTCGAAAGGAGTAATTTTTAAACCTCGTCTCGTGAGATTGGGAAGAACGGATGCGATTAATGAGCAAGTGAAGGGCATTACTTTGGAGGAGTTGGTGGACTCGAAGCTTTCATCCGTGGAAAAAATAGATGACAATGCCATTCGAGAACAGCATAGGAAGTGCATTATGGAAAGAGACGAGTTGCGTGAGAAGTTGGACTCCGGAAAGTTGCCGGAGGCAGAGATTGCAAAGGCAGAGATGAGGTTGCAGGATGTGGTGCAGAAACGAAGAGAGTTAGGTAAGAAGTTGGATGAGATCAGAGAGAAAAGATCGGTCAGTTACAGGAACAGGGAGATCGAGAGGCGTAATATTCAATTCAAGATTTTAAACGATGCCGAAGTTGTCTGCTCTACTCTTTCTGGTTCGGCCCATGATGTTTTGGCTAGTATGTCTTTAACCTTCGACACAGTTGTTATTGATGAGGCCGCACAATGTACTGAACTTAGTGCCATTATTCCTTTGAGGTACGGATGTACCAAGTGCGTGATGGTTGGTGATCCAAACCAGCTTCCACCAACAGTTCTTTCGCAAAAGGCCGCCTCTTATAAGTACGAACAGTCCTTGTTTGTTAGAATACAGAACAATCACAAGGACAGTGTGTATTTATTGAATGTCCAGTATCGTATGCACCCTGAGATCTCCATGTTCCCATCCAAAGAGTTTTACCACTCCAGATTGCTGGACGGACCAAATATGGCCGAAAATAACTCGAAGCCATGGAACTCCCTATATGGTCCTTACAGATTTTTTGATGTCAAAGGTGCAGAAGAGCAGAATGAGGCTACAAAGTCTGTTTTCAACTACACTGAAGCTTCGCTTGCGTTGGAATTAGTTGAAGATCTATTTGAGAAGTTTTCTGAGATTAACTGGGCGGGATTAGTTGGAATCATCTCGCCTTATAAGGAGCAAGTTAAGCTCCTTAAAAAGCTTTTTATAAATCGCTTCGGCCGTATTATAACCACCCAGATTGATTTCAATACTGTGGACGGCTTCCAAGGACAGGAAAAGGAAGTCATCGTTTTTTCGTGTGTGAGAGCTGAAAATCACACCGGTATTGGTTTCTTAGCCGATATCCGTCGTATGAATGTTGCTTTAACTAGAGCTCGATCGTCTCTTTGGATACTTGGCTCGAAGAAGGCCTTGGTGAATAACAAGACCTGGAGGGATTTGATAGAAAATGCTACTGAAAGACATCTTGTCGAGCGCATAACACGTGGATTTACTAAATCCAACACTGCCAATTTGGATACGTTTGAAAATTATGGTCAAAAGCCTGTTGATTATGGTCCCAAATCTGCTGATCATAGTCATAAATCTGCTGACTATAATCATAAATCTACTGATTCTCTGCATGAGGTGAAAGAAGAGAAAGAAAATAATAATCACCACCTTAATAAACAGACAGTGAAACCGGAAACGGTAAAGTTCAAGACATCTGTTCCAAATAGCGCACTTCATGTTCCTTCAGGTCCTCATACTTCTTTGAATAATCATAAGCGTTCACATGGCTATCTCTCAGGAAGTAAAGAAAATCAAAATCTTATGCCACCAAAAAGAGTTAGGCATGGTATAATACCAAGCAGGCCTCATCATATGTCTTCAAATGGAAACAAGCGTGAGAGATTCGGCACGGTTTCGGATACTGGCGGAATGTTCAAGCTTAGCAAGCCAAAGGTGAAGTTTCCACCGCATATGCAACACAAAAAGAAAAAATGATGAATCTAGCAATAATCTAGAATAATGAAAACAAAAAATTTGAGCTGTTAATCTTTTTTAGTACCCTTGGTTTTCCTCATCCTCTCGAGAATCGCAGAGTACTTCTTATCGTTTTGTGGTTTTGATATCATCTTTCCCTGGGCAACCACATTAGTGAGACCTGTTTGTTGTGTCTTATCTCCAGTATGTGTGCTTACTATAGATGATTGTAGTTGATCAAAGGACTCTGTTTGGTCCTTCGAATGGCCTACATGTTCCTCCTTATTTTGCAATGTAATTTTTGGTATCTCAATCTCTTCAAACTCTTCCTGTGATGAAGACACTGAGTCATTTGATATCATGCTTAATGCTCTCAGTATTGTGCCAAATTCGTTCTGTATTATCTGCTTTGTCACATCCAAATTGTACTGATCACATTGTTTCATTCTTTCCTGGAGAAAATTCTTCATAGCTCTAAGTTGTGACTCAATCAACTCTATTTTCCCTTCGTTTATGAATGTTATGATCTTCTCCTCCAGTTCGGTTAGTCTCTCGAATATGTCTGAAAGATATACGTATGAATTATGATAGCCAGACTCCTTTAATTCGGATTTCCTTTCTAGCTCTTTCACTGCTTCAATTTGCAACCTTATATTTTCTATCACCTCACTAATTGGTAACTCGCCCTTCGGAAGAATTCCGGATTGATAAAGTTTATTCACATCCAGTTTTTCTTCCTCCAAGGTACCCTCTAGCACCTCCCTATATGCATTAACTTTCACCTCTAGCAACGATTCGTTTTCACTTAGTTGCTTTGCTACCAGCTCTTTTTCACGTTTCAAAGATCGTACTTTTCTCTCTAGATCTAATATTTGACTGTCTATCTCAACCATTTTTGCATTCAATATCTTGTAGTTCTTCCCAATTACAGTGTTTTCTTCAATATCCCGTATCGATTTCAAGAGTTTCCTTTCTCTGTTCTGCCGGTCAACTAGACGATCTAATGACTCCTGTTTAGTCTTTGCGTTAGATGCATATATTTCTTTAATGGCCTGGTTACTTTGTGCCAACTCTTTAAAATCAGATAAAATCTCAATTCTCCTGACATTCACGTTTCCTGTTCCTGAAGATAGCTCTTCCTTGTGTGTTTTCTCAAGCTCACCTAAATCTGCTGTTTGCTTATTTATTTGTTCTTTGAGAAAATGAATTGGATCGTTAAAAGCCTCCAAATAAGAGACCTCCTCTCTTTTGATGTTTTCTCTACTAACATTTGAAATATTTGGTGTCTTTGATGAAGGGGATCTAGGCATTAGCATAAGACTCTTCATTGCCGATAATATAAAGGAATGTTCCAGGTTTTTATCCTTATCATCTTGCATATCCGCATTATTGGATTGTCCCTGTTCCAATTTTGGTCCTTTCATATAGCTTTCAGTGCTTTCTTTATTGGCATATCTATTTTCCATGATATATCTTGGTTCTAGAAATATTTGTTCAACCAAAATATGGCTTATAATATGTTTTCGTCGTTGACGCCCTTATCGTTCTTATCGTAAGATCAGGGGAAAAGCTGATCAGTCGCGTTTATTGTAGCCGTGCTCCATCAGCTGAGACGGAAAAAAAAGAAATAAAAAAAAATGAACAATTGCGTTTCTAAATGCAATGAAATCAAAGTAAATATTCTAGCGGCATACATTTCTTCTAGAGTACTTGCCTTTCTATATGCTTCCTTCAGGCATTCAAACATCAGCATGAATGTTGGTGTCTGTGAACCAAAAATTGGTGTATATATATATATTATAAAGCATGATTTTCCGGACTTATCTCTTTTGCCAAATAAGCAAATCAATGATGGCTATCTGTCTAATTGAAGATCCTACACTATACAACTACACTAAAAGATAATATACTTGCAAAGAGGAATTGCCACTTATTATATACACCAATGTAACATTATGCTTCTCCTTATATTTTATCTCCCAAAGAGAGCTTCTTTGTAACATCTGTCGTGCTTTCAATTATTTTTTTGAATTCTGCAAAGCTAAGGCGTCCATCGCCATCATCATCACTTTCCATTATAGTTCTATCTACAAGCTGCTGTAATTGTACGTCCGATAAAGAGCTAGCGACCATCATTCGGAGAACTAAGAAAAGTTCACCATTTGAAATATATCCGTCATTATCTATATCGTAAACCTTAAACAGGAACTTTAGTTTGTCATCCACCGACCCACTGGAACTGAATGTAGATAACCCTGTGACGAATTCCCTAAAATCGATATCTCCACCCTTGTTTTCATCAAATATGTCTATAACACGCTTGGCAAGAGGATTTTGGCCAATTCCGGGTATAGAAAGAAACTCATCTTTGTCAATAGCACCAGAGTTGTCCTTATCCAACTTCATGAATCGCTTTGCCAATCTATCTATTTCATCAGATCCGACTGAAAAAATTGTGTTTGAAATTGCAGTTAGTATAATCGTTTGTCAAAAATCAGAATTCACGCAACAGGAAATGCTTACAATTTGTGCCTTCAGAAAGGTCGTCAAGTAAATTGGATGGAATATTACCCATTGTTTGCTAAATTATGTATCCTTTTTAAAAAATGTCCCTACGTTGTTGCAGCAATATTAATGATAAGCAATAAGTATGACCCTTTCTCTATAAAAGATTATTCTTTCTTTCTGCCAGTGTCATCTGAGAATTTCAGCAATGCAAAAATTCGGAGTAGGAAATTTTATGACGCAAGAGGGTGAAATTTGAGGATTTCCTTATAGTAGATCAGCACAACGTCTTTATAAAAAGCATTTAGATATTTTGCAACCATATTAGATGCATACTACACATAACGATGATTTAAAGTACTATACATTGAATGCAATATTTATTAATACATTGAAATATTGCAGCTTTTTCAGAAGGCGAGGTCAATAATATGCGAAGCGCAAGTCCTTCGTGGTGTATTTGAAGATGTCATTTACGTATTTCCAAGTTCATCAATCAATAAATGGTACTTAGACCTTTGAAAATTTGGTTTCATTTTCAGTACAGTAATACAAATTTTCATCCAGTGTTAATTAAATATAAACGAAAATTAGAGTATCCCCCCCATGTATCATTATACTTCGTTGTCAAAATATGTACACGAATTATTGGCAATTATCTCATTAAATTTACGGTCAACATTCAATATCACCATACATGCAGTACGCGGTTCTATATTGATGAAGTACTTTTATCTATAAAAAAAACTAAAGTTCTCACTTTTCAATTGTTAGTATCGCCTTTAGTCTTACGATCATAATCGTAATCTCTGGCAATTCCACTACGTCCTTCTTCAACTTTAGCACCTTCTTCTGAAAAAGATCCTTGTTCATCTTCCTCCTGCTGTTTATAATCACTTCCCAAGCCTGTCCACGTGTGATTCTGTAATTGTGACACGGATGTTGAAATGGTGTTTCCGATGGAGAGTTCAGAAGAAAGCCTTGTGGCAAGCGATTTTTCATCATTTGAGCCTTCAATGGTTTCTCTTTGATCACTTAGTTCGATTTCTAAATGTTTGAGCTGCCTGAGTGGCCTAGATGCAACTAATTTGCCAGTAACTGGATCAAATTCTGGAGCATATTCATCTTTATCTTCGTCACGTTTGTTGCTTTCCTTTGCTTTACCCACAATATCCTTTTCCTTTTCTTCTTCTTCGTAATCGGGTTGGCTCATAACTTCCTTAAAGTCAACAATCCACTTACCTGTCCAGGTCACTTCGGGCAGCAAGGCCAACTGAAGCTCATAAGGAGTAATTATTGGTTTGTAATAATCACCATAGGAATCTATTACAATACCCGATTGGCCACACCCCAAAATGCACCAAACATCGATTGTATCAAAGTTTGCAAGCTTAGCAACATTTGGTTTACCAACCACAAACATGTAATGCTTCTTTCCAGCATTTTTTATCCATTTCACAACTTTATTCAAAAGCTTTCTGGTGTTCTCTAGTGAAAGTGTATTCACTAAAATACCAATGGTAGAAGCATTACGAGCGATCATCATAAACCTGTAACGTCTTGACAGTGATGGTGTTCTGTTACCTGAAACGTCTAAGGTAACTGGATCGACAACAGCAAGGCTTGAAAATTTGGTCGATAGAAGAATGAGCTTTGGATCTGGTGGCACTCCAATATAGAAAAGACTGTAATCTTGGGTAATTGTTGAATAGTCGTCATCTTCACCAACAGATAAAATCTGATCTGCATTTAACCCGTATATTATCCGAGAAAGATCATATGCGCTGAGTCCCGGTTCCCTTTCCGTCACTTCTCTGTCTATCACTAACGAATTGGAGCCGCTTTTCTGCAAATCAACATCTGCGAAGACCAAGTTTGGATACTCTTTCTTGAGGATAACATAAATATCATGCAAATGAAGACTATATTGAGTGTCTGTCATTATACAAATCTTATCCTCTTTGTTCGAGTACTGCTTTCTGAAAAGCTCGATAACTTTAGCTGTGTCCAAATATGGTTTTCCAAAGATGTAAGCAGAATTCACTTTTTCCACGGGATTTAAACATGCCTCTCCAAAATGGAGAATCAGATCGGCGCCAACATGCTCTCCAGCAACCTCATCAATGCAACATGGAGAATAGGATGTATCTGCCAACACCCAAACTCTCCTGTCTCCAGATATTGACTCTTGAAGAAGTTGGCATACTATCGCTGAATCTCGTACAAGATCATCTGGGAACTGCAATGCTACCTCCTTGAATTTGTAATCTCCTGAATTTGTTTTTTGATTCAAGTACTGCGCTGTTTTATCGACCGAGTAGTACTCTTTCAAAAGTGAATACAATTGGTCTGCTGATTCTCTGGCCTTTTGTGAATTTATAGGTCCTAATCTCCCCCTGGGAATATCTTTCGATATATCTTTGGTTTTGGCAAATTCTATATCAGCATCCTGTGTGCTTGAAAGTGCTGGTGGTAAGACTTCAGACATTCTGCTTCCACCATAAACTTTTTTGTTATAGTTTAATTGCAAAGGCTTTTTCTGTGTGCAGCTGAGAAAGCCTGGCCCGTTATTCCGTGGTAGGAGAATCAATTTTAAAGGTAGTTAGGAAAACCTGGATGATTTATTTTATCTCTTTTTTTTTTTTTTTTGTAGTGGTGAAATTTTTCATGATTCAGATCTCAAAAATAAGCAACCTATCGTGCTTTCTCTTTTTCTAAGCAGCGTACACAAAAAGCTTCTCTAGTAAAAATAAACAAGCATACAGTCATTGTTAGAACAGTTACAGTTCCTAGATTTCCTTAACGTTTCCTTCATCACAATGTTAGAAATAGACCTTGGGCATCCAGCAGATTATCACGTGCATCTCCGGCAGGGTGAAATGACTGCTGCTGTGACTCCTGCAGTTAGAAAAGGAGGAATGTCGATAGCCTATGTGATGCCAAATTTAACACCCCCAGTTACTGATATTGAGAGTGTCCAGAAGTACAAGGCAGAGCTTCAGCGAATTTCTCCAAAGACGACATTCCTGATGACATTTTATCTATCGAAAGTATTGACTCCGGAGGTAGTTTATAAAGCTGCTAAACTAGGTGCTATTCAGGGCATTAAATGCTATCCAGCAGGCGTTACTACGAACTCTGGCGCGGGAATCGATCCTAGTGACTTCTCTCGCTTCTACCCAATCTTCAAAGTGATGCAGGACACCGGATTGGTGCTCAATATTCATGGTGAACGACCATCCATTCAAAGTGAAGGTATCAATGTGATTAACGCAGAGCCAAAATTTCTTCCTGCCTTGTTTGCCATTCATCGTGACTTTCCTCGCCTTAGAATCGTCTTGGAGCATTGTACAACAAGGGCTGCAATTCATGCTATAAGTGAAATCAACAAGGACTTGAAAAAAGGAGAAATTCCTACTGTTGTTGGTTCAATAACGGCACATCACCTATTTCTAACAATCGATGACTGGACGGGGAACCCTGTGAATTATTGCAAGCCTGTTGCTAAGTTTGCCGAAGATCGTGATGCTCTTGTTAGGGCTGCAACCTCAGGAAAGTCATACTTCATATTTGGCTCCGACTCTGCACCCCATGAAATATCGAAGAAGTGTACATTCAATAAGATAGCTGCTGGTGTTTACACCCAGCCATACGTGCTTTCATATCTAGCGGAGCTATTTGAAAGAAACGGCAAGCTCGATATGCTGAAAAACTTTGTTTCCAAGTTTGGAAGCAGGTTCTATGGCATGGATGATGAATCAAAGCTAGCATGCAAAGATAGATGTTACTTGGTGAAGAAGCCGGTTCAGATTCCCGAGAAATTATGCTACAATGGAATTGAGTTGACAATTTTCAGGCCGTGTAAAGAACTTTCATGGTCCGTGGAATGGCGCTGAAATGTTTGTCTGGTAATTCATTCATTTAAATTCATTCATTTAAATTTATTCATTGGCATCTTATACATAACATATGCTTGCAATTGTTGGTTTTAGTTTGCTTGACTTCTGCCTTCAAACATTTCCGAGCACAATCATGAATTTGAGATGTGGGCTGTGGTTGGCAGGGAAAGTGCCATCTTCATTAAAAACGCACATGCTGTTGCTTTTCCACCCCCAGCTTTGCGATCTGCTGAAGTCATTCGGGACAGATAGAAACGAAGCAATTGTAGGCTTCATCCGCCTTGATGGCGTGAATATAACGAAGTATACTCTGATTGAATCTCTGTGGTCCTCGTAGTTCGTTCCTGGAATGCTTTTTCCGGATTTTCCATTTGTGTAGCCCATTTTCTTGGGGCTCATTTCGTTGTAGTTACCTGATATAGACATCTCACTAAAAGCTGTTAGTGGATCCTCGCTGATATGCTCTTTTAGTTCGTTCTGATCCGTGTTGGTAATTATTCTGGTCGAATCCATCGATGAGGCGCCTGAGTCCGAATCAGGCTTCATAGGAATAGGTGTCGATAAAGATGATGCATTTGCAGGCGTTTCTAGTTCGTTAGTCGTCTCCAGTGATGAGTTAGCGCTGTATCTGATTGGACCAGTCTTGTAATTGATATTATCTGCATATATATCTGGATTAACAAGGCCGTTTTTGGGTGGAGATGATAAAGACGAACTGCTTGCTCTATGAAGGTAAACACCAACTTGGTATGAGTGTCGAGAAGAGATCCGATTTTTTTGTAGATAGAGGTTCCAGTACGATCCGGCATACCAGAAGGTTTTTGCGTATACTCTTCTGTTAGGCAAAAGATCGGAAACGTTTGCAAACGAAACGGAGAACCTAAATGAAGGAAATTTCGTCCAGCAATACCTTTTCAGACTGTCTTGCTCTTCCATGTGTCTACCTTGAGTCGATTTTGCATTTCCATCACCCTTAAGCGCCTCCTGATTGTTAGAAATAGTTGGCTCATTGGTATATAAAAGTTCATCCAGCTCTGCAGGAAGTCCAGATATTGTGTCATCCTTTTGGGGAACCTTATACCATACTGAGTCTTCAGTTGGTGGAACTGGATTGGTGACGACATTTTCAAGTTGTGGAACGTTTGGTGCTTCCAAAACTAGTCTTTTAATCTGCATGGCCCTCCAAAGAGCATTGTGAAGAACTTGGGGGTTTATGTAATGGGCACCGTTTGCATCTCGTAGCAATTCCAGTTCCTGGAGTTGATCCGGCGTCATGTGGCAAAAGTGAATTTTCTCGTTTAAAGCTTTACGAAGAAGTTTAACTTTCTCCCTATCAGTGGGAGAAACCATCAACCGCCTTTCTATAAGCTTTATGATAAAAATGCACCTGTCCCATTCAGTTGGAACAAAGAAATAGTCCTCACCAACAATTTCGGCAATTACTGACTCCGGGATCTCATCCCATTTTGCTGGTCCATATTCCCAGCCATCTGCACATAGAATTCCCTTGCCATTCTGAATAATTCTCTCGCTAGCAGATCCGTAATTGTTAGCTGTAGCAAACCTCAAGTTCTCCGAAATGTTGCTCATGTCCATTTGCTTTACTATGTAATCGGTGGCCGTGCAAACAATGTCACTAATTGCAAGATATTGCCCTACTGCAATCATGTTGTACGGTATTTTATTTTCCTCTTCAATGTTGGCTGACCCATACAATCTTGCCAATGCAAGCTCAAAACTCTTTTGTGTACATTCCTCATCATCATCAAAGCTAAGCGTGTAAAGATTGGATCCATCACCGTTCTCTCTCACGTCATCATTGATCTCATAACTCCCCGATTCCTCACTATCACTATCTGTTGACCAGCCGAACAATGACTTAAAGTAAGGACTTCTTTCAAGGAAAAGTTTGTGTAATTTATATGATTTCCCAAATGCATTCACCCTGACATCGGAATAAAGCCCCTCCATGAAACCTTTCTGAAAAACGTAGCCTGTTATACTTTCAGTTTTACAACATCCATATGGACATATTTTGTATTGTTGTTCCATTGTTGCCTCTGATGTTTCCATTGAGACAACATTCTCGCTCGATGCTTTCCGCATAATAGAGCTATTTCTACTCATGCTTGCAGTTTGTCTTTCTGTGTTAATGCCTGGGATACTATTAAATGATAAATTGCTATCCGGTATACTATGTGCTTGGTGTGTATTTATTATCTACCCCTCGGAAGTAAAATAGCAGATCTCAAAATACAGGGCAGAACGCCTGGTACTGAAAATATGTATGGTCGATTAGGTTTCCCTGACTAATTGCGCCGAATTATTCAAATGTAATTTTACTGTTTGCTAATTGGTAAAGCAAGCCCATATTTATGTATTTCTTGGAAGGGGATTAGTGAAACAGGACTAAATCAGATTTTGTCTGATTCTGCCAAATTTTTTTTTTTTTTACTGTTTTTCTTTCCTACTTTTATTTTTTCCTTACGAACAGATACAAAATGCATTTTGTTTATTCCGGCGCTTATTGTGAACCATAAAAGCAATTATATAATTAATTCAAAGAATTAACATAGTTTCAGACGTCAAATGTGATCCGTAGTATTATTGCAGAAAACTAAACCACATTTGGTGTTTCGCAAGGCAGAGGAATCTTCATTATTGCCATCTATATTGATGTGAGGAATCACATATTCTAGTAAAAAAAAATAGCAAAAGTTCTGTATGGCCCCTTCAATTCACCTGATCTGTTCCATGTGATGATTTATCATAGTTCCAGTCTGTGTGTTCGGTTTATTTTCATTTCGTATAACTTTCTTTCCTGTCTGATTCTCCTTCTCACTTATCCATTTCTTTCACGAAGTATGGAAAAGCTCATGGAATTTTTCAAAGATCTTCTTGTCCTTTTCTGTCTCCTTTGATGGGTCATCTTCCTCGCCATTATCATCTTGCATCCAATACATGTGTTTGGCGCCTGAGCTCAAGAACAGCAGCATGTAAACTCTTCCTGTTTTGCATGATTTCACGTGTCTCCAGGCAACATCATCTGCTATTAAAAGAAGATCTTCGCTTTCCACACCAGAAACTGTGTCATCCCTGGGACTCCATTTAAAGCTGTAAAAGCCTTCACCCTCTTCACTTGGTTGAAGTATTATTTCTCCTTTGACAGAGTTCGGAGTATAGATTCCTGTCTGCTCGTTGAAATCAACCTTTCCCGCATGAAACTTCAATACTGGTACCGATGGCATGTTTTAAATTTGACAGTATATTCCTTTCCGTCTGACTGGTATGTACACTTGTCTTTGCAATAATGAATGTAATTTGAGCGCAATTGAGTTCGAAGTCCAGAAATAAAAAAGAGACTTTTCTTGGACTGACATCACCGACCTGACCTCTCTTTTTTTTCATGTTTGTGTATCCTGCGGTACTACATGTCATGTTTGGTGTACGGATGTGTTTACTGAATATAGTTTTTTTAGATCAGATAAAAAGAAGATTTGTTTCTATAAATTAAGTTTAGTTATGCCTATAGATATTTTTCGAAGAATTGTGTGATTGCTGCACGCAATTCCTCCTTCTTTTCCTCAGGTGCCCAACAGCCGTCGACACCATTTAAGGAGAATGTTTCAAGGTCAGAAATTGTAGCACCAAAGCAACTGACCATCATCATCCAGTCCTTGGTGGAATCTGAATCGTGAAGTGTTGGGTCATCTGTATTAGGATGAATCCTCAAGCCAAGCTTAATCATCTTCCTGATTGGATGCTTCTGTGCCCATTCTTCTGGCGTAAAATTACGTAGATAGTATGAATTTGTAGGAACAACAGTAATAACCTTCTTTTCGCTGACAAGCTGCTCGACCAATTTTGGGTTATGAAGCATTGAATATCCGTGATCAACTCGATCAACATGCAATGTATTGACCACGTAGTCAACATTTTGCCAAGGTGATTCATACTCACCAGCGTGTGCAGTCAGTTTATATCCATGCTTCTTGGCCTTGACATATGCATCGTGGAAAAGTTCGGGACCCCTGTCCGTTTCTCTATAGTCTATACCAATTCCAATTGTATGAGGATCTGGGTTCTCTAGCATCCAATCAACCATCTCAACTGCCTTTTCACCTGTATCAGCTCTATCTACTGCACATATAAGCCTTCCTTGAATTCCGATTTTCTTTTCAGCATCGTCAATAGCATCCACTATTGCTTTCTGTGCATCCTTGAATGAAATACCAGATTTCAATGCTGTACCAGTAGGATTCCATGAAATTTCAGTATACAAAATATTATGTGTATGCGCATCTTCAAGGTACTCATATGTCAGTCTGTATAAGTCTTTTGGATACTTGATAAGCTTGGCATCTAATGTTCTGAAAGCTTTTAAAACACCAACTGGTTTCTCTCCTCTTATATAAAAAGCCAGAATCTCTTCGTCTGTGAACGGCTTTCCTGCTCTTTCATTAAAATACAAAAATGTGTCTTTACGAATAGTTCCAAAGAGATGACAGTGAAGTTCAACCTTAGGAACGTTGTGACAAATCTCGTAGAGTTTATCTGCCCTTATCTGAATGGTCGACATTTCCCACAAATCTTATTTCGCTTTTTTTTCTGTCTTCTTAAAATAAGGAGGCGAAAGGAAATTTTCCAGGTTTATTGAATGATAAGATAGGATGAGACCGAGGAGATCTAAAAAATAGCAAATAAAAGCCAACTCATTTATATACGTGTGCTCATGAATACGAACAAAAATTGATATTTACTCTGATTACTCTGAAACGGGAGGAGTCCCGAAAGTAATTAGATCTTATTTCCCTTCAGCCAAAGCTCGGCCGAGGTTTGGTGTGCTGATAACCGTTTTGAGCGAAAAAATATTTCATTGCGTAAATTTTCCATTGTTAAGTCATTTTTTTGCAAATTTTCCTGCGGGAAATTTTGTCAGTTCATGGAACTTCTTGATAAGTCTGATAAGGATTATCAGCAAATGAAAAGGGAGTCAAATATCTAATACTTTGGCTTATAAATATCCACTGTTCTGTCTATGTTGAATTTGACGAGAAAGGTCTAGTTGTTTATTCTACATCTTCTTTGCTGGTGCATACACTGTCGATCCTTCTGAAACCATCCGACTGCATTACCACCTGTAAACCACACATCATGGAAGAAAAGAAGTCGAGCTCTACAGACACCAAATCTTTGGATATGTCTCCGGAGGACCACGTTTTGGTAAATGAGGCCCTACCTGCCGTGAACCTTAAAAAAATGGTGCGGAAAGTTGACTTTATTGTTCTACCTATCATGATGATCACCTATTGCATGCAATTCATGGACAAGCTAGCCTTGTCTTCCGGTTCTGTGTTTGGTGTCAAGACTGATCTACATTTGGTTGGTCAAGACTATTCATGGTGTTCCTCTATCTTCTACTTTGGTTTCATGCTTGGTAACTTTATAGCCGCGCGTATTTTGCATATCGTGCCTCTTGGAAAGTTGATTTTCGCAGCTGTCTTTTTCTGGGGTATCACTTTAGCCTGCAGTGCAGCTTCCCAGAATTATGCAGGTTTAATGGTTGCTAGATTTGTTCTAGGATTTTGTGAGAGTTTTGTTTCTCCTACATTCGTTTTCATGACCACCATGTGGTGGACTCAACAGCAGGGTGCCTTTAGAACCAACATATATTTTGCTGGTAACGATATTGGCGGTGTCATAAGTTCTCTCATTGCCTTTGGTATTGGCCATGCTGGTGGTGCATTGATGCCATGGAGATATTTGTTTATTTGTTATGGATGTCTTGCTTTCGTTTGGAGTTTTGTCATCCTCTTCTTCCTACCGGATACTCCTTCCAAAGCTCGCTTTTTCGATTCTTCAGAAAAGAAATATTATAAGGAAGAAATGAGCACTTCTGAAGTTGAGAAGAAATGGGACTGGGAGCAAGCTAAATCTTGTGTCACTGATGTTAATGTCTGGCTTATCCTAGTTGCCATCGCTTCATCTATTCTCCCAAATTCTGGTGTTATTAGTTATGGTTATATCATTCTTGATAGTTTTGGATTTACCTCCATTCAGAGTACTTTGATCAACTTGGCACTCTCTGTGTTTACCTGGTTCTGTATAACATTTGCTGGTTACTTGGCTTCGCATTTCAAGAATTCGAGATGTTACGTTATCTTGATCGTTGTTGTTTTCTCTCTTGTTGGAGGTTGTCTTATTTACAAGGGTCAAGCCAAAGGTGTCAAGTTACTTGGATACTTCCTAGTGGATGTGCAGCCTGCAATTACACCTCTTCTATTGGGTATGACTGCATCCAACTTCAAGGGTAACACCAGAAGATCTGTGGTTAATAGTGCCGTCTTCATTGTTTACTGTGCCTGTAACATTGCAGGACCCCAACTTTTCAGAGCTAAGGATGCTCCACATTACCCACATGCATTCCTTTCCTGGATTGTGTGTTACTGTATAAGTGCTTGCTTGGCCGTTATTATGAGGTTTAGTTGGATTCATAGTAACAAAAAGCTAGAAAAACTAGCTGAAAGTGCCGTTCTACCTGCAACCAAAAGTACTGATTCCGAGAAGGAAGAGATCATGGAGTTCATGGATCCAACCTTCAGATACAAATACTAATCGTTTGCACTTTATTCCTTCATCTGTATTTTTCCTTTCTCTTAACGTACATATGTACATTCCCAAATTGAAAGTATGCTATAATTGCTGTTACTTTTTAATCCTTCCGTATATATCCTATCAGGTTTCTACTCTTCTTCGACAATATTGGTGTCGGAAGTTTTCCCAATTACAAATAAATTAAAACAATGAGAACCAAGGGCGAAATAAAAAGGAGTGAGCGTAAATGCTAAAAGAATGTTAATCTTAATCAAATCAATTTTGTTTCAATAAAAATGGGTGGTTTTGGATTCAATAATGAACTGTCAGCAAATATTAATTTTGATCTTTTCTAGAGTCATAAATAACTATGAAATAACTGTTCACCCTCCTCCAGTCATCTAATGATATAAATTATGGACAATATATATATTAATTGTCACTTGACATATGATATTATTATTACCTTTTGTCAATCTTATTATATACAAATAATACTATTTTGTTCTGAGTATGAACTAATTTTTAGTTCAGTACTTTGGAATAATTTTATTGTAATATTTCCTGGAAAAAATGTACAAATGTGTAAATTAGGTTCCTTCAGGTTGTATTACGTTAAATATTTTTTGTGCGTGTACTTGTAAGGATGAGTATATTGTAATAGGCTATTTTGAAATTCAACTAGTCTGCTTTCGCTCCTATAGTGATTCTACAAAATAAATGTTACACCTTCTTTTGTGAGACAGAAGATGTCCACGCATCTATCAATCCATTAAATGTACTTCCACATGGTACTAATAACATTTACACCCATTCGTATTAGAAAACTGGCATCGGACATACGAAATTACCTAAAGTTGAGGGATTGTTACTATATGCCATTAGTATTAATTGTTTTAAGATTTGAATTTATACTTAAATAGTGATAATCAAGAATAATATCTATTAGAGAGAATCTTGTATAATATGTTCCTGCCGTGTATATCAGTAAAAAAATAACAACGTGCAGTGTTTGTTTTTGCAAAATAAATTTATGGAAATGAAATATTTTTTTATATTACGTATGATTACTTCACTTTATCTTCGTTTTTATTTTTACCTTTACCTCTTTTTATATAACTTGTTTCTTCTACGAAGGGACGAGACCCGATAGCCTTGTCGGAGTTAAGAGAGACCTTATGAGTTACTCCCGGGCTTTAGCTATCAAACTCCTTCTTTAATAGAACTAATA
>ERZ746981.166-NODE-166-length-50121-cov-35.459136_pt1 | contig 50121 bp, 55 predicted proteins | sample MGYA00374948_ERZ746981 | MGnify/ENA primary metagenome ERZ746981 (study PRJEB28757, sample SAMN06711160) | food metagenome | host: microorganism | place: China:Harbin | collected 2017-01-30 | study: EMG produced TPA metagenomics assembly of the Analysis of...
AAAAATATGACCCGGGGTCACACTCAAACCCCGGAAAACTAACAATCCCTAGAATCACTTACCCGACGAAACACCAGCAAGCACCACAGAATCCACGCGGTCACCTACTGAAATGCCAAGGCGCTCCGTTATTCCGCCCCGCAGTTCAAGCGTTGCGCGCGCGGGGCCATGGCTGCTGATGCGGGCGAGACTGAGTGGCACGGCATTTTCGACAATGGACGAAATACGGTTATCGGCACCAATGAAAACGATATCGAGCGGTACCTGCGTATTTTCCATCCACATGTCGCTCTGCCGCGGGAAGGGCCATACAAAGATCATACCGCCATCATCGGGGATGCTGGGACGGAACATCTCGCCAACCTGCTGTTCGCGCGGGGTCATGGCTTTTTCAACAGTGAAAACATGCTTCACGCCATTGGCCCCGGTAATGGTCAGCGGAGCGGTTGGCAGGGCAGGCTGCGCGTGGGTCGGTTCCCCGGTTTCTTCCGCCGCCATGACGGGAAGCGATACCGTAGCCATACATGCGGCCAGAGCCAGCCATCGGCCTGCCTTGAAAGACATCATACGCAAATTCTCTCCTGCACCCTTTTATTCATCCGTCAGGTCAGGAAGGGATTGCCCTTCCGTTCGGCGCCGATTGTTGTCGCGGGGCCATGACCGGGCAGGATCGTGACATCATCCCCCAGGGGAAGCAATTCCCGACGGATGGCCCCGATAAGCTGCTCATGGTTACCATAGGGAAAATCGGTCCGGCCGACACCGCCGCGAAACAGCGTATCGCCCACAAAGGCGAAGCGGGATGCGGGATCATGGAAAATGACATGACCGGGGGTATGGCCGGGCACATGGCGCACCTCGAAACGCTGTCCGAGACAGTCCAGTACCTCACCATGCCTTACAAAGCGGTCGGGCTGAACATTCTCCAGCCCCGTCAGGCCAAACAGCGCGGCCTGTTCCGTAATGGAAGACAGTAGCGCTTCATCCGCCCTGTCCGGTCCGACCACGGGGACCGGCGCATCCTGCCGGACGGACAGTTCCCGGCGCAGCTCGTCGGCGCCCCCGGCATGATCCAGATGGCCATGGGTCAGCCAGATGGCGTCCACAGACAGGCTGTTCCGTTCGATAAACGCCATGATACGCGGCACATCCCCACCCGGATCGACCACAACCGCATGCTGCGTAGCGGGGTTCCACAAGATGGAACAGTTCTGTCCGAACGCCGTAACCGGGATGATTTCAAGGGAGAGGGACGCCGACATATATAAAGACCCCATGTTCAGATGTTGCGCCCCACGCTAACGCGGGGCGCAGCGATCAGCCAGCGCTGGACACGGGCCAGCCGGTGGCGGGAATATCAAAATGCGATGCCAGTTCATGATCGGGCGTGTTGGTCAGGTCATGTTCTACTTCCTTGACCACCAGCGGACGGGCCTGCACGCCCAGATGGGTGCGGATCTGGTGCATCACTTCGCCCGGCGCGGCAATAGCGATACCGGGGGCTTCCTTGCGGCGCACCGCATCATTCAGGAATTCCGCAATAACCTTGCCGTAAGCGCCATCACGCGGCGCGTCGATGCCTTTTGCATCCTCGCTCTTGAGATGCGTGAAGGTGGCAAGGCCATGTTCGCCATGCTTGAGAATGCGGGCATGAATGCTATCGGCAACAACATACCAGACGGGATCGACATAACTCATTTAAATAAACTCCCTGTTTCATGCACTGGCCGCCCACAGGCGGCACGGGCGTTGCAACATTAGATGGGCTGCCCGATGGCGCATGTCTACCGGCTGGCATGACTGTATGTGTGCTGATAGAGTAGCCCTGCTATGACAAAGCTTTCTTCCACGCGGGATCCTCTGGATCTCCTGATCGAATGGGCGCGGGCGGATCTGCCCTGCGCACTGGCGACCGTGACCTCCACATGGGGCAGTTCCCCGCGTCCGGCGGGCAGCATGATGGCGGTATCCGCCAATGGCCGCATCGAAGGCTCGGTCAGTGGGGGATGCGTTGAAGGCGCGGTAATCGAGGAAGCCCGCACCGTGATGGAAACCGGCCATCCCGCCGCCCTGTCCTACGGTGTATCGAGTGACGATGCCTGGGCGGTCGGTCTGGCCTGTGGCGGCCTGCTGGATGTGCATGTGGCAGCCGTACGTACGCCCAGCCACCCGCAGGGAACGCTGGGGCTGGACGTGCTGGAAACCGTGGCAAGCAAACGTCGTGCCCGTGTGCCGGTTATCGTGGCGACGGAACTGGCGACCGGGCGGACGGAACTGCTCTACCGCACAACAGACACGGCACCAGATGGCGATGATACTCTGGCAGGCAGGCTGCATGCCCGCGCGCAGGAAGTATTTGAAACCGGGCGTAGCCTGCGGCTGGAAGATGAGAATGGACAGGCGCAATGGTTCCTGCACCTGATTCCCATGCCGCCCCGCTTGCTTATTGTCGGAGCTGTCCATATCGCGCAGGTCCTTGCCCCCATGGCGCAGACCACAGGCTTCAGCGTAACGGTGATCGATCCCCGTTCCCAACTGGCGACGGCGGAGCGCTTTCCCGGCATCACACTGGAAACCGACTGGCCCGATGAAACCCTTGAACGACTGGGCGTGGATAACCAGACCGCCATCGTGACATTGACGCATGATGCCAAGCTGGACGATCCGACGCTGCAATACGCCCTGAACAGCGACGCCTTTTATATAGGTGCGCTGGGATCGCGCAAAACGCAGGCATCGCGCGTTGAACGGTTACGCGAAACGGGTTTTGTGGATCATCAGATTGCCCGGCTGCATGGTCCCGTGGGGCTTGCCATCGGCGCGGTCGGGGCTGCGGAAATAGCCCTGTCCATTCTGGCTGAAATCGTGGCGGTGCGGCACAACAGGCCACTGGGCCGGTTATCCGGCTGGACATGACCGGAACGGGCGCACCGGTCGCCGCCATTGTACTGGCGGCGGGCAGTTCCAGCCGCACGGCCCCCGCCCATAAACTGCTTGCCCCCGATGCCATGGGCCTGCCCATGATCGCACGCACCCTGCGCGCGGTGACGGCAAGCCAGGCGGCACCGGTCATTGTCGTACTCGGGTACAGGGCGGCCGAGATTCGGGAAGCGGCATTGGCGGGTACTACCACCGGACATCCGGTACAGTTCATCACCGCGCCAGATTATGCGGCAGGTCTGTCCCGTACTTTATCTGTCGGCATAGAGGCAGCCAGTCAGCATGATGTGGCGGGTGCCCTGATCTGTCTGGGGGATATGCCCCTGACCGGCACGGGCCTGATCGACGACATGATCGCAGGCTTCGCTTCACACCCGACATATCCGGGCGCAATGCCTGTGCATGACGGCAGGCGCGGCAATCCGGTATTATGGTCGCGCGCCCTGTTCCCTGCCCTCATGCAGCTTGCGGGCGACCGGGGCGCGCGCGACCTGCTGCGCCTGCATGGACCGGAAATGCTGCGCATTCCCGCTGGACCGGAAATAGCGCAGGACTTTGACACCCCTGCCCGGCTGGCGGAATTCGCGCGGCTTTTCGCAGGCGGTTGACCTCGGCCCTGACCAGCGCAAAGAGAGAGGATGGGACAGGCAGTCATCGCCTGCCCTTCAACCAGTCAGGACCAATGACATGAGCAAAATCATCCGCACCGAACCCAACCCCATCCTGTCAAAGGTTGTGGAATATCATGGCTTCCTGTTCACGCAGGGTTTCGTGGCCCGCGACCTGTCCGCTGACATCACGGCCCAGACCAAGGACGTGCTGGCCCAGATTGACGAAGCGCTGGAACTGCACGGCACGGACAATACCCGCCTGCTTCAGGCCCAGATCTGGCTGAAGGACATCAAGGACCGTGATGCCATGAACGCCGTATGGAGCGCATGGCTGCCCAAGGACGGCGCACCGGCACGTGCCTGCGTACAGGCCACGATGGCGCACCCCGACGTGCTGGTCGAGATCATGCTGACCTGCACCAAATAAGGCCATCCGGCGGCGGGAAAGCGCTCATTTGATATGTCACATTTTTGCAACTTTCCCGCTTTCGGAGAATCATTCCACTTCTGTTCTCCTGGCAGGGAAGCCCCCTGCCAGAGCCAGAAAAACAGGGCTACGATGGTCCTATCAGAGACTATATTCCTATTTTTCTTCTGAAATAATGTTTTTGATCGAAATCTGCAAAGTTACTGTTCTTCCCTCCCGCCACAGGCTTGTCAGAGTTGCAATCTGCTTGCTACTCGATGAACACGATGTGAGCGGGTCATTACAGAATCACCCCGGCAGTGGTGGAGAGATTGCGTAAGATGTGGATCAGAAACCTGAAGCGTGGCGTTTTTCTTTCCGTTCTCAGTGCTTCGTTCGGATTCATGTTTTCCGCGTCAGGCCATGCACGCACCGTGCATCATACCGCCCCGGTAACGCATACGGCGGTCCATCACGCACCCATCCGCCATGCCGCCTATCACCATGTCACGCATGAACGCGGGCATGTCATCCAGTGCGTCGCTTTCGCCAAATCGGCATCGGATGTCGATATCCGGGGCAATGCGATTGACTGGTGGTATAATGCGGCAGGCCGTTATGCCCGTGGCAATGCGCCAGAAGAAGGCAGCGTCCTGAATTTCCGTGGCACACGCCGCATGCCGCTTGGCCATGTGGCTGTCGTGCGTCAGGTCGTCAATAACCGCACCATCGTCATTGACCAGTCCCACTGGGGACAGCGCGGAATCAGCAGGGATGTGCCGGTCATTGACGTTTCCCCCAATAATGACTGGTCGGCCGTGCGCGTGGCGCTCAACAGCCGTAACGGCGCGTATGGCAGCATCTATCCGACTTACGGGTTCATTTACGCCCGTCCGGACACGAATTCGAACATGATGCTGAGTACTTACCGCAAGGCCGTGCAGAACCCGACCATCATGGCGCAGAACCAGACGCGCCATACCGGCACGGAAGTTGCGGAAGCGCCCGATAGCATCACGGGTCGCGCTTCGTCCTCTCTTGCCTATACGGACGATGCACCCAACCGTTCCCTGCGCTAGCAGATTATTCTGGCTTGACGGCCCTTTATTCGGGCCGACCTGCCCGATGGTACGGATGACCGGCTGAAATGGCGCGGGCACGATAAAGCTGTTCCGCCAGCATGCCACGCACCAGCATATGGGGCCATGTCATCTTGCCAAGGGAAAGCATGTGGTCCGCGCGCTGCACCACCGGGCCATCCAGCCCTTCCGCCCCGCCTATGACAAAACACAGCGGCCGTGGCGTTTCGATCCACTGCTCCACCGCGCGTGAAAACGATACGCTGTCGTAAGTCCGGCCGCCTTCGTCCATGGCGACGACAATCGCACGATCAGGCAGGGCCGCCAGAATGGCAGTTCCTTCCCTACGTTTGATTTCATTGGGCGCGCCCCGGCCTTCGGGCAGTTCCACCAGCTTTATCCGGGGTGAAAGCCGGGTGGCGTAGCGTTCGAACAGGTCGCGCTCCACCCGGTCCTTCATGCGCCCGACGGCAATCAGGTGAAACACCGTTCACTCCACCGGTGTTGCAGCGGCCTCCGGCGGGACATCCAGATCCGCGCCCCACATCCGTTCCAGCCCGTACAGTGCACGCGCTTCCGCCTTGAACAGGTGAACGACGATATCGCCCGCATCCAGCAGCACCCAGTCGGAGCCATTGGCCCCTTCGGTCAGGACGCGCTTCAGCCCGACCTCACCCAGCTTGCGGTCAATATGGGCGGCCATCGCGGCGATCTGCCTGTCAGCCAGACCGGTTGCAATCACCATCCGGTCGGCAAAGGAAGCACGCCCCGTCAGGTCAATGACAACGATATCTTCCGCCTTGTCATCTTCCAGGCTGGTGGTGATGATTTCCAGAAACTTTTCCACACGGGGGTCCGGTTCACGCGTTTCGGCGGAAACTGGACCGGCTACTGCGGCTTTCTTGCGCGGCGTGCCCGGCATCTGCACGGCGCTGCCCAGTGAACCAGCCGTAACGTGCGGCTGGCCTGCGGAAAAAGTGCTGCCGGTACGACGCTTGGCGCCACTCTCGGCTGTCGGCTTTCTGGTTATGGCTGTTACTCCCGTCCGTGGCCATGCGCGGCCTGCGATGCCCGTATTTGTGTAGCAGATATAGCGTTCTGCGGCGCGGGAAGAAAGACCCATGCCGGGGGCCTGCATGTGGCCAGTATTCCGGCTTCACGCGCGGGGCGGCGCCATTGCGCCAGCCTGCGCGCGATCCGCCCATGCAATGCACCCGGATTATAACCCGGACGCGGCAGAACCGCGAGGGGAACCATACCGACAATATCCCGCCACCGCCGCCATCGCCCCATCTGCGCCAGCCCGTCCGCCCCCATGAGCCAGACAAAGCGCACATGCGGAAACAGCCGCTTCAGTCGCCGTAACGTATCGACGGTGTAACGGGTTCCGATCCGGCTTTCGATATCGGTAGCCAGCAGTTTCCTGCCCTGTATGTCCCGAATGCGGTGGCGCACCCCGGCCAGACGATCCGCCATGGGCGCCATGCCCGCCACCGGCTTGAGTGGATTGCCCGGCGAGACAAGGAACCACACCTGATCCAGCTTCAGTTCCCGCAGCGCGCGGCAGGCAAGCTGGACATGGCCCTCATGCACCGGATTGAACGACCCGCCCAGCAGGCCCACCCGCATCCTGCGCCCGTCCCCATGGGCCGGAAGCGCATCCACCCCGCCGTCACGCACCCTGATCAGGTCCGGACCTGTCCCGTACCGATTACCTCGTAGCGATAGGTCGTAAGCTGTTCCAGCCCGACGGGGCCACGGGCATGGAAGCGCCCGGTTGCAATCCCGATTTCCGCACCGAACCCGAATTCCCCGCCATCACAGAACTGGGTGGAAGCATTCCACATCACAACGGCACTGTCCGTGCCATTCAGGAAGGTTGCAGCAGCCTGCGCATCTTCCGTCACGATGGCTTCGGTATGGGCACTGCCATAACGGGCGATATGCGCCAGCGCCTGTTCCACACCATCCACCACAGCGACGGACAGGACGGCATCAAGCCATTCGGTGGCGAAATCATCCTCGGTCGCGGCAGGCAGATCCGGCACGATGGCGCGCGCGCCTTCATCCGCGCGGAAGGTGCAGCCACGGGTGGCGAGATCTTCGATCAGACCGGGCAGTATCTTCGGCGCGATCGCCTGATCCACCAGCAGCGTCTCGGTCGCACCACAGATGCCCGGACGCCGCAGCTTGGCGTTCAGCACGATGCGCCGCGCCATTTCAAGATCGGCGGCGGCATGGACATAGGTGTGGCAAAGCCCTTCCGCATGGGCCAGAACCGGCACACGGGCTTCGGCGCAGACACGTTCGACCAGGGACTTGCCACCACGCGGAATGATGAGGTCAATCAGACCCGCCGCCCCCAGCATCGACGCCACATGCGCGCGATCCGCATCGGGCGGGATCTGGACGCATTCGACCGGCAGCCCGGCTTCGTTCAGTCCGGCCTGCATGGCGGCATGGATGATACGCGCGCTGTTCAGGCTGTCCGATCCACCGCGCAGGATGACCGCGTTGCCCGACTTGATACACAGGGCCGCCGCATCCGCCCCTACATTGGGGCGACTTTCATAAATCATGCCGATCACGCCCACCGGCGTCGCCACGCGACGGATACGCAGCCCGTTGGGGCGATCCCATTCCGCCATGACATGACCGACGGGGTCCGGCAGGGTTGCCACCTGCTCCAGCCCCTGCGCCATGGCTTCGATCCGCTCGGGCGTCAGGGTCAGGCGGTCGCGAAAGGCGGGGGCTCCTGTAAAGGCCGCAAGATCATGCGCATTGGCCGCCAGCAGGTCAGCCTGACGGGCGCGCAACGCACCCGCCGCCGCCACAAGCGCACGGTTGCGGGTTTCCGTCGTGCTACGCGCCAGCACGCGACCGGCCTGCCGGGCAGCGATGGCCATGGCACGGATTACGTCCGGCTGCGGTGCATCTGCCCGCGCGGGGGTTGCAACAGCCTGATCCATAATCCGTTACTCCTTAATCCATCACCAACCGGGCAATATGGCCCCGGTCAGACGTTAAAGCGGAACAGCAGGACATCACCATCCTGCACCACGTAATCCCGCCCTTCGATGCGCAGCTTCCCGGCTTCACGGGCACCGGCTTCACCATTGCAGGCAATATAATCGTCATAGGCAATGGTTTCACAGGCGATGAAGCCACGCTCGAAATCATTGTGAATGACGGCAGCCGCCTGCGGGGCTTTCGTGCCTGCGGTAATGGTCCATGCCCGCGTTTCCTTGGGGCCTACGGTAAAGTAGGTGCTCAGGCCCAGCAGGCGGTAGCCGGCAGCGATGACACGGTCCAGTCCGCTATCCTTCAGGCCCAGCCCGTCGAGGAATTCGACACGGTCTTCCGCACCAAGCTGGCTGACTTCCGCCTCGATCGCGGCGGAAACCACGACCATGGCAGCCCCTTCGGCCTCGGCGCGGGCGCGCACCCGTTCGGAAAACGCGTTGCCTGTCGCAGCCGAACCTTCATCCACGTTGCAGACATACAGCACGGGCTTGGATGTCATGAGCTGGAGGCGGCGCACCGCTTCCTCCTGCCCCGCCGGGATCGCCTTGCGCGCGGGCTCGCCTTCACGCAGGGCGGCGATCAGCGGCTCCATCAGTTCGACCTGTGCGGCGGCCTCGCGGTCATTGCCGCGCGCCTTTTTCTGGAGCGCCACAATCCGCTTTTCCAGCGAATCGAGATCGGCCAGCATAAGTTCCGTCTCGATGATTTCCGCATCGCGGATGGGATCGACGCCCCCTTCCACGTGGGTGATGTCATCATCCTCGAAACAGCGCAGGACATGGATGATCGCATCCACTTCACGGATATTGGCAAGGAACTGGTTGCCCAGCCCTTCCCCGCGCGAAGCGCCGCGCACAAGACCTGCGATATCCACGAATTCAAGGCTGGTGGGCAGGATCTTCTGTGACTTGCCGATGCGCGCCAGATTGGCCAGACGCGCATCCGGCACGGCCACGCGCCCCACATTGGGTTCGATGGTGCAGAACGGGTAGTTCGCGGCCTGCGCCGACGCGGTCTCGGTCAGGGCGTTGAACAGCGTCGATTTACCCACATTCGGCAGGCCCACGATGCCACAGTTAAAGCCCATACGCCCTTACTCCCCGGCCTGCGCGGCCATTCTTGTCATGAACAGTTCCGGCTTCCCGTCCGCCAGCAGCGCGGCTTCATCAGCCAGCGTGTCCAGCATCGGGTCCAGCCACTCGCGGTCCGTGCGGGAAAAATCACCCAGCACATGGCCCGTCACGCGTTCGCGGCTGCCGGGATGTCCGATGCCAAGCCGCACGCGCCAGTATTCTTTCGTACCCAGCATACGGTCCATCGACCGCAGGCCGTTATGCCCTGCCGCCCCGCCGCCACGCTTTACGCGGATGCGACCGGGTTCAAGGTCAAGTTCATCATGAAATGCCGTGATGGATTCGGCGGGTAGTTTATAGAAGGCGGCAGCCTGCTGAACGCTCTCCCCCGAGAGGTTCATGTAGGTCATGGGCTTGAGCAGCAGCACCTTGTGCCGGCCCACCATGCCTTCGGCCACTTCGCCCCGGAAGCGCTTCCGCCACGGGGAAAACCCGTGGCGGTCGGCAATCCGGTCCACCGCCATGAACCCGACATTGTGACGATTCCGGCTCATCCCCGTCTCGGGATTACCAAGACCGGTCCAGAGCAGCATCGTATTTCTCCTGTCGTGTTCGTGGCGCGGGGATCAGGCTTCGGCTTCTGCCGTTTCTTCAGCCGCGTCATCATCAACGCTCGGCGGCGCGACGTTGGCGATGACGAAGTTGTTGTCCTGCAGCACGGGGGCCACGTTTTCCGTGCCCTTCAGGTCTTCCCAGCGCACGTTGTCGTGGAAGTCGAGCTGGGACAGGTCAGCGGTGAAGTATTCCGGGATGTTGGCCGGATCAACCACCACGTCAACGGTATGACGGACGATGTTCAGCACGCCACCGCGCTTGATGCCGGGGGCCACTTCTTCACCCGTGAAGCGGACTTCGACTTCCACATGCACCTTGTGACCGGCGGCAAGGCGCTGGTAGTCAACATGGATCGGCATGTCGGACACGGGGTGAAGCTGGATCTCACGCAGCAGGGCGTGCACGGATGCGCCACCTTCAACGGAGATGTCATAGATGCGCGAACGCCAGCCGGACTTATGCAGTTCACGCTGCACGATACGGGGGTCAAGCGCGATCAGGGTGGGTTCCTGGCCGCCGCCATAGATAACGCCAGGCACATGGCCGGCACGCCTCGTCGCACGCGCTGCCCCCTTACCAGCCTTCGCGCGCGAAGAGACTTCGATTTTCGTGAATTTGGTCACTTGTTCTGCTCCTGAAACACAAGCGCGCAGGCCTCCAGGGGTGCCAGCGCGTGCGCGGCCTTTAACGGAAAACCGCGCCCGATGCAATCACCACAGGCCCGCAGCCCATGGTTTTCAGGTCAGCGCCGTCAGGCTCCACCCCGTCGCCGCATGCGGTTCGGCCCAGATGGGGGTGGCGTTGGGCAGGCGCACATTGGGCTTGAGATGCATGGCCGAACGCAGGGCGCGGAACATCGCGCCATGACATACGACCAGCGGCACGCCATCGGGCTCAAGCGCGCGGTTCATGGCGGCGATGGCGCGCGTGCGCAGCGCGCTGAAGCTTTCCCCGTTGGGGGGCGTGTAGTCGCCGGCGATCCAGCTATCGTACCATGACCCCATCGCCTTGCCTTCCTCATCCCCGAAGCAGACTTCCTGCAGCCCGTCGTCCAGGGTGATCTCAAGGCGAGGCGCGCCGTTGGCGGCAAGCTGGTCGGCCACGATTTCCGCCGTGCGCCGGGCGCGCACCAGTGGCGACGCCACGATCCGCACGATCGGCGCATGGTCGTTCCAGTGACGCGCCAGCAGCAGGCCCGCCGCCTCCGCCTGCGCGATACCGGTTGCATTGAGCGGAATATCCGTACGCCCCTGTGACCGGCCCTGTGCGTTCCAGTCCGTTTCCCCGTGGCGCAGATACCAGTATGGCCGGGTTATCAGGTCAGTCATGGGGCGTTCCTTCTTGCTGCACCCTTGCGGGGTAGCGCCGTGCTGGCGGCAGGGTCAATCCCCGGAGCTAGTCAAACAGCGAGGAGACCGAGCTTTCATCCGATATTGCCTGCATGGCGCGCGAAATCAGTTCCGCCGTGCTGATCTGGCGGATATTCGACGATTCCCGCACGGCTTCCGTCGCCACGATGCTGTCCGTCAGCGTCAGCATGCCCAACGGCGACTGCCCGATGCGGCTGACCGCGCTGCCGGTCAGCACGCCATGGGTCACATAGGCTTCCACCGCCGCTGCGCCGTGCTTCATCAGTGCTTCCGCCGCATTGCACAGCGAACCGCCACTATCCACGATATCGTCAACCAGCACGCAGTACCGGCCACGCACGTCACCGATCACGTTCATGACCTCCGACACGCCAGCGCGTTCGCGCCGCTTGTCAATGATCGCCAGATCGACGTTCAGGCGCTGCGCAAGCTGCCGGGCACGGACCACGCCACCCACATCGGGCGAGACGATCATGAGGTTATGCGGCCCACCGGGAATATCCATCGGCGGTGCGTCATAGGGAAGCGGCGGTTCACCGTCGATCTTCATGCGGCCGCGAATATCGCGCGTGAACAGGGGGGCGGCATAGAGATTGTCGACCGGGATATCAAAGAAGCCCTGAATCTGCATGGCATGCAGGTCCATCGTCAGCACGCGGTTGGCGCCGGCTTCGACCAGGATGTTGGCGACCAGCTTGGCGCTGATGGGGGTGCGGGGACCGGATTTACGATCCTGCCGCGCGTAACCGAAATACGGCATGACCGCCGTGATGCGGCGTGCCGAGCCACGACGCAGCGCGTCGAGCATGATCAGCAGTTCCATCAGGTTGTCATTGGTGGGGGAGCAGGTGCTCTGGATGACAAAAACGTCCTCGCCGCGCACGTTTTCATGGATTTCGACGAAGATTTCCATATCGGCAAAACGCCGGACCGTTGCGTTACAGAGCGGCATCCCCAGTTCCGCCGCGACTTTCTCTGCAAGAGGCAGGTTGCTGTTACAGGCGACAATCTTCATCGTGTGACGCTCCCGGGCGGCGGTACTGGCGGTGGGACGGCTGTCATCCGCCGTCCCTGTTATTCATGTGCGGCGTTCTAACAACCGCCACATACCCTGTCACCTGCCTAAGACGGGCGAAGCCTGCACGCCTGCCCCTCGTTGCCGATCCGTCACACCCGTGCGCGCCGGTGGCAGCGTAACGCCGGGAAAGGGCGCAGGCCGTACGGGTTGCGCAACCGGCGCTGGCGACGCGGGAACGGCAGGCGATGTTGCAACAGGCGGTGCGGCTGGCATGGGGGCTGGCTGACTGGCGACAGGCGTGGGCGTGGGCGTGGGCGTGGGCGTGGGCGTGGGCGTGGGCGTGGGCGTGGGCGTGGGCGTGGGCGTGGGCGTGGGCTGAACCGGAACGGGCGGAACTGCAACCGGTAATGGCGCAGCCGGGCTGCTGACTACGGGCGATACGGGCCGTTCGACCACCGGATGTGTCCCATTATTCCCTGCTTCCGGTGTCATGGCCGTGCTGGATGGCGGCGCGACAGGTGGGGCGGGCTGAGCGGCAACCGGAGCGGGAGAGACCACTGGCATTGCGCCCGCTGCAACCGCGGGCACTGCTTTTGCCGCTACGCCACGTACCTTCGTCGTGCCTGCCGCCGGACCGGCTACAGGCTGGGGAGGGGTGGTGGAAGCATGCGCGGACAGCGCGCCATCGGCGGGCAGGGGTGCATTGGCACGGCCGGAATAGCGGGTGATGATCTGCCGCACCGCGCCTGCAGCCTCATCCGCCGCCGCGATGGCGACATCGCCCCACTGCCGGTCCAGTGAATGGGCCGCGATGTCGTGGATCTGGGTCGCGGACCCCGCTTCCTTGCCCTGCGCGTCCAGCACCTGCCATGTCAGGGTGATGTGCTGCTGGGGCGTGGTGGATGTGCTCATGACCGCATTGTTCAGCACCACCATGCAGCGCACGGTGTAGTCCGCCCCGCTGGCGCTATGCCGGATATCTTCCTGCGCATCGGGAAAGGCCGCGATGAAGGCACGCGCCAGGGCACGATCGCCATCACCCGGCGCGTCATGCACCCCGGCGAAATAAACATGCGCGGGACGGTTTTTCAGGCTGTTGGGATCTTTCTGCATCTGGGCCGCACGGATGCCGGTCAGCAGATCGGCCACGCCGGGGGCCGCTTCCTGCGCCGCATGGGTTACGGCCTGCCCGTCCTTCGCCTGCCACCTGACTGCGGGAACGGGGGCACCGTTCAGGTGGCCACGCTCCTCCCCTTTCGGGGTGATGACGGCATAAACGGGTGTCACCGCATTATCATGGAACGTGGCTGTCATTTTCAGCCACCAGTCCCCTGTATGAACGGCCTGCCCCATGGCGGGCACCGACTGCGCCAGCATGGCGTCGACCATGGCATGCTGCCACTGCTGCGCGCCTGCCATATCCGTGCCCGACGCGGTGGATAACGGTACGGCCAGCCGGGCCGTGGGCGCCTGCGCCGTGGCGCCCGTACCATCATGCCGGAAGGGATGCGGCATCTGGACACAACCGCCCAGCACGGAAAGCATGCCGACGGCTGACATCATGACCAGGCGCCGGGCGGAAGCTACTGATATCATGATCCCCCTATATCGCCTGACAGGCGATAACGGAAATCTGGTGCCCGATCGGGCCGCCACCAGCCAGCGTGCGGCGGCGATGGCTGAAAAAGCGCGCCTCATCCCGCAGGGTATCGAGTCCCAGCGCAGCCGCCTGTCCCACGCCGCACCGCTCAAGACGCATGACGCAGTAGCCCGGCAGGTCGAACATGAAATGCCCGGCACGTGCGGCAGGCGTAAAGAAAGGCGCTGCCGTGCCGTCCTGCGCCATGACCGCATCACACATATCCAGCCCGACCTCGTAACTTTCCGGCGCAATGCACGGGCCGACCACAGCGCGGATATCCGATGCGGGGCAGCCCAGCGCCGTCATCGCCGCCACCACCGATTCCAGCACCCCGCCACACGCGCCGCGCCAGCCCGCATGGGCCGCGCCGACCACCGTGCCCCGTACGTTGCTGAACAGGACCGGCGCGCAGTCCGCCGTAATCACACCCAGCGCCAGACCGGGACGGTTCGTAACCATGGCGTCGGCTTCCGGTCCCTGCCCGACGGGCCACGGGGTTTCCACCGCAATGGTCCGGTCGCCATGCACCTGCGTCAGCCCCAGCAGGCAGTCAGGCCGCACACCCACATAATCCGCCACACGACAGCGGTTTTCGCGCAGGGCCGCCGGGTCATCAGCCGAACGGCTCGAACAGTTCAGTGTCGCATACGGCCCCGTGGACACGCCGCCCTGACGGGTAAAGAACCCATGCCTGACCCCCGCAAGGGTGGGGGCACGCACCACCTCCCCGTCCGTAATCGCGCGGTGGATCATGGTCATATCCTTTCATTCCCGGTTGCGTTGCCATCGCGCCGCCCCGCGAATCCCGGCATGTCGCCCCCCAGCCCGACCGACAGGCCCAGCACGCGGAACAGCCGTCCCATGTGGCCCGGTGCGGCCAGACGGGCGGCGGCGGTCCTGATCTCATCAGCCTGTGCGGGGACCGCACGCGCAAGCTGTTCGGCCCGTGCCTCCAGCCCCAGCGCGGACAGGAAATACCCCTGCGTCACGCTGCCCCACACGTCCACGGCGCTGGCGACCTGTGCAAGGGTGCGGAAATCAACATGCGCCGTCAGGTCCGCCGTGCCGGGATCGCGCAGCGGGTCAGCCGGTCGCCCATCGCGCAGGGCCTGAAGGCTGTCACCGCACAGGGGGGCATCATACCCATAATCGATCAGCAGCGCGGCACCCCGCTGGTGCTGCAGCCGCGCCACCACGGCCTGCATGAACGTAACTGCAGGCTGGCATATTTCCAGCACGTCGCCAGCGTCCGCCACCCGGCTGACTGCCGGATGCGCGGGCGGAAGACAGGCCGGATATTCATGAAACCGGCTATCATGCACGAAACGCTCATTCCAGCCCTCCGCCCGTTTCACGAACTGGCGAATGGGCAGGGCGTCCAGGAACTCGTTGGCCAGCAGGATCATCGGGCCATCGGGCAGACTGGCAATCGTATCATGCCAGCATGGCGGAACAGCCGTCGCCCCATGCAGGGCACGCTGCTGCCGGGCGCGCAGGCGGGGCGATGTTTCGATCAGGTGTATGCGCGCGGCTGCGTGGCAGGCGGGGGCGACACGGCGCAGCAGGCGCAGCGCGTCCGCCATGAGCGTACCACGACCGGGACCGGCCTCCACCAGCACAAAGGGATCGGGGCTGCCCAGAAGCTGCCAGACCACCGCCGCCCATGCCCCCAGCAGTTCCCCGAATATCTGCGATATTTCCGGGGCCGTGATGAAATCGGCAAACGGGTCGCGCCCCGCGTAATAGGCGGCATTCGCCCGGCCCATGAACTGGTCCAGACGTTCGCCCGGCCCGCTCACCCGGCCGCTCCGCTATCCCCGTCCGCGTTTTCCGGTTCCGCCATGACCGATATACGCGCCGGACTCATGCAGGCATGGATCATGAGACCTGCCCCGCCAATGGCCATGGGAACGCACAGCACCTGCCCCATTGTCACGCCAAAGGGCAGAAAGCCGATGAACGCATCCGGCTCACGGAAACATTCGCATACCGTGCGCGCTACCGCATAACCGAACAGGAACAGCCCCGCCACGAAACCCGGATGCTGGCGCACCCGCAGGCTGCGGGAGACAAACCACAGCAGGGTAAACAGCAGCAGCCCCTCCGCAAAGGCTTCGTACAGTTCCGACGGATGCCGCGGTTCCGGTCCCGCATCGGGAAAGATCATGGCCCATGGCAGCGATGGCGATGCCGGACGTCCCCACAATTCCCCGTTGATGAAATTGGCGATACGCCCCAGCCCCAGACCAATGGGCACGACGGTCGTGATCCGGTCGGAAAAGGCAAGGAAGCTCAGTCCATTAAGCCGCGTAAACATGATCAGCGCGATAATCACCCCGGCCGCGCCGCCATGGAATGACATGCCGCCGTGCCAGACCTGCAGCACGGCCAGCGGATGCGTAAGGTAATAGCCGGGCTGGTAAAACAGGATGTAGCCCAGCCGCCCGCCCAGCACCACGCCAAGGGTCGCCCATGTCAGGAAATCATCCACCTGCAGCGCGGTGGCGGCGCGCGGCGGCAGGGCTGCCAGCCTGCGGGCGATCCGCCAGCCCGCGATCAGCGCCACGATATAGGCCATGGCGTACCAGCGGATGGCGAGCGGCCCGAAATGGACCATCACCGGATCGAACTGCGGAAAGATCAGGACAGGCAGCATCGGCCCACTTTCATTATCACGGTTGTCGCGGGGTCACGGTCAGGACGCAATGGCTAGATGTACGGGTCGGCTGCGGCAAGATGGTCCTGCACGTAACGCCGCACCCCGTCTTCCAGCGCGGTAAAGGGACGGGTGTAGCCTGCCGCGCGCAGCCTGCGCATGTCAGCGCAGGTAAAGGACTGGTACTGCCCGCGCAGGGCTGCGGGCATATCGATGAATTCGATGCGGCGCGGCACGTTTGCCGCATCACACACCGCATGGGCCAGATCGGTATAGGTGCGCGCAACCCCCGTGCCACAGTTGAACAGGCCACACACGCCCGCATGGTCCAGCAGCCACAGCATGACATCGACCACATCGCCAATCCAGATGAAGTCACGCGCCTGCGCCCCGTCGGCAAGGCCCGGCACGTCGGAACGGAACAGCCGCAGCGGCTGACCGGCACGGGCTTCGTCATACTTGACCTTCACCACGGAGATCATCGCCCCCTTGTGGTACTCGTTGGGGCCATAGACGTTGAAGAACTTCAGTCCCGCCCATGACAGGCCCGGCAGATCCCCCTGCCCCAGACGCCGCAGCACAATCTGGTCGAACGCATGTTTGGACCAGCCATACAGGTTCAGCGGCCGGAGCGTATCCATCTGCGCCGGATCATCACTGAACCGGTCTTCGGTATCCGCCGCGCCATAGGTCGCGGCGGAGGAGGCGTAGATGAAGCGCACCCCTTCGCGCGCGCACCATTCCAGCAGGCGGCATGACAGGTCCACATTGGTGCGCCATACCAGATCGCCATCGGTGGCCATGGTCTCGCTGATCGCGCCCATGTGGATGACGGCGGAAATGTCCGGCCGGGTCGCAAGCCATGCGTCCAGCGCCTCGGGCGCGACAATACGCGCGGGGGCATGATGGCGCAGGTTGCGCCACTTGCCCGCATTGCCCAGCCAGTCCACCACCACCGTTTCGATGCCGCGCGCATGCAGGGCCTGCTGCATGCACGACCCGATGAACCCGGCTCCCCCCGTAATCACGATCACTGTCCGCACCCCGCCTGTCGCATGGAAGTTGATGTTGCAGCGTATGTACGGTCGCTACAATCGTGCGGATAGCCCTGAGGCGGCAATGTGTCTATAGTAGTGCCCTTTCCCCCTTCGCGCGGTCTGGCACAGACACGGCGCGGAACGTCATGGAGTATCCCCTATGTCCGACAGGCCCCGCATTCTTGATGACCTCGCAGGCGTGGCCGGTGGCGCGTTCTCGGCGCTGGCCGGTGTGCGTGAGGAAATCGGAGCCATCGTCCGTGCCCGCGTGGATGAAACACTTGGCAGCCTGAACCTTGTCCGCCGCGACGAATTCGAAGTCGTGCGCGAGGTCGCCAGCCGCGCCCGTCAGGCGCAGGCCACGATGGAAAGCCAGATCGCCCGGCTGGAAGAGCGCGTGTCCGATCTTGAAGCCAGCCTGACCGCGCCATCGTCCCCGCCCCGTTCCGGGCTTTGAGGACAACGCTTGCAGCCGGTGCGCGCGGGCCATAGTGTAACCGGACGGCCCGCGCCCTGATTCCCCGCAACAGGACGCGGATCGGGTTGCAGAGACACGGAATCCGGCGTCATGCCCGGATTTCCTCCACGACGGCTTCGGGGAGTGCCACATGCCTGCTCTGACTCAGACAGCAATCTCACGCAATACGAATCCCCTTGATCTGATGGAACAGATCGTTGGCGGATACGACTGGAACTTCGAACGCCGCAGCGATTCGGAAATGGCGGCCGAAGCACCGGGCAAATGGTGCGATTACGGCCTGTTCTTCTGCTGGTCGGAAGAAGTGAACGCTATGCATTTCACCTGCACGTTCGACCTCAAGGTGCCCGCGGGCCAGCGGCGCAACCTGTTCGAACTGGTGGCGCTGGCGAACGAGCGGCTGTGGATCGGCCATTTCGGCATGGATATGGAACATGGCACGCCGGTATTCCGCCATGCGGTGCTGCTGCGCGGATCGCGTGGCGCATCCATGGAAAGCCTTGAGGACATGATTGATATCGCCCTGACCGAATGCGAACGTTTCTATCCTGCGTTCCAGTTCGTGCTGTGGGGCGGCAAAAACCCAGCAGAGGCACTCGAAGCTGCAATGCTCGACTGTGCCGGGATGGCATGATGACGCAGCAGCTTCCCCCCCTCCTCCTTGTCGGCTGCGGCCAGATGGGTGGCGCCATGTTTGATGGATGGCTGAAGGAAGGGCTTGCCCCTTCCTTCATCATCGACCGGCATCGCGACTCAGTTCCCGCGCCGCACCACCTCGTGCGCAGCGCCGATGACGTGCCCGACGATTTCCACCCCGGCATGATCGTGCTGGCCACCAAACCGCAGAAGGTCGATGCCGTGATGGCGGCGATCGCCCCCTTCGCGCTGCGTGCGCCGGTCCTGTCCGTTCTTGCGGGCCGTACGGTGGGCGGCCTGACCGACATGCTGACGGATCACCTGCCCGCAGGCAGCCCGATGCCCGTGGTGATCCGGGCGATGCCCAATACACCCAGCAGCATCGGACAGGGCATGACCGTGTGTTACGCCCCGCCCGCCGCGACACAGGCCCAGCGCGACCTGTGCACACGCCTGCTGCGCGCCATAGGCGACGTGGCGTGGGCGGACCGTGAAGACCAGATGGACATCGTGACCGCGATATCGGGCAGTGGTCCGGCCTATGTCTATCTTCTGGCCGAACTCATGGAACAGGTTGGCGTGGCGGAAGGGCTGTCCCCCGCCCTGGCCCGCCAGATCGCGCGCCAGACCGTGGCGGGCGCGGGCGCGCTGATGATCCGGAGCGGCACCGATTCCGCCATCCTGCGCCATAACGTGACCAGCCCCGGCGGCACCACGCAGCAGGCGCTTGAAGTCCTGATGGCCGCTGATGCCTGGCCCGCCACCATGTCACGCGCCCTGCAGGCCGCGGCACGACGTTCGCGTGAACTGTCAGGCGCCCAGCCCGTTGCATGACCATGTGGCAGCGCATGGCTCCCCCCGATACCCCTAACCCGGAAGATCAAGCCCTCTATGGATAACGACCAGTTTGACGCCACCCTTCTCCGCTCCGCGTTGGAACGTGCCGGTCTGCACGGATGGCGGCGCACGACGGTCGTTGATGCCGCACGGGATGCCGGACTCAGCCTTGAGACCGCGCGCAAGCGTTTTCCGTGCAAGACCACGATCCTGCTCACGCTGGGGCGGCAGGCCGATGAGGCGGCCCTGATCGAGGACGAATCCGAAGGCAGCGTGCGCGAAAAGCTGTTTGACATGCTCATGCGGCGTCTGGACGTGTTCCAGCAGTATCGTGAAGGCGTGCGCAGCGTCCTGCGCGCCCTGCCGACCGACCCGCTGCTGGCGGTGGTACTGGGCGGCGCCACGCTGGAAAGCATGAAATGGATGGCCGATGCCGCCGGGATGGAAACCGGGGGGCTGGCTGGCGCTGTCCGTCTGCAGGCGCTGGTGGGGGTGTGGACCCTGACCCTGCGGACATGGGACCGTGATGACAGTCAGGACATGGGCATCACCATGGCCGCGCTGGATCAGGCCCTTGACCGCGCCGCCCGCTTTACCGGTCTTGCCCCCGCCGCGACGCAGGGCCCCGCTTCACCGGCTGATTACGATATGGAAACCGACCCGATGGTCGATCTGCCGCTTGAACCTTCCGCCTGAAGGCGCGAACCGGGCTGTCCCCCCTTTACGGGACAGCCCTTTAGACATTAGAAGAACACCAATCACGCGAATCGCGCGGTTTGCTGCATGTTGGGGCGTAGCCAAGTGGTAAGGCAGCGGATTTTGATTCCGCCATGCGGAGGTTCGAACCCTCCCGCCCCAGCCAGCCATTTTTCCTGAAATCGCTATCTGTTCCCTGCACCCGCCCATCCGGGTGCGGAACCGCATGCCCATCGCCATACATCGGCATGACGATGGGCCGCGTTTTCAGTCCTGCATCTGCTCCATGCCGCCCATGGGGGCCACCGATACGACCGGGGGCCAGAAGGCCTGCGCGATCTCGTTCTGCAACTGCCGCAGCTCGCGCTGTATCCAGTCCATGTATTCATGCAGGCCACGCAGGATGATGTCTTCCACCGTCTGCTCCACCAGCGTCACCCGCAGTTCTTCCACCCGTTCAAGGATCGGGCCACACTGGCGCAGCCGGTATTCGCCCGCCAGTATGCCCAGCGCGCTGTATACATTGCGCAGGCTGGTGGACAGAGAACGCGGGAAGCCATCGTTCTTGAGCAGGAAGCCCACGATATTGGCCGGTGTCATGCCATCGGGCAGCACGCGGCGGAATGCGTGGTAGGCGGCAGCCGACCGCAGCACGGATGTCCACTGGCTCATATCGATATCCGACCCCACCCCGGCCCCACTGGGCAGCAGGGTATGGTATTTGATGTCGATCAGCCGCGTAATCTGGTCCGCACGTTCAAGGTTCTTGCCAAGACTGTAGAACTGCCACGCCTGATCGCGGTACAGCGTCCCCTCCGTAATGCCGAAATGCGTCTGGCAGTCCTGTTTCAGCCGCGTGCACAGGGCGGACAGGTAACTGGCCCCCACATCCTCCGGCCCCAGATCGACGACCCAACGGGTAAAGACATTCAGGTGCATCCACATCTCGGTCGAGATAAGGGGCCGCAGCACACGGGCGTTTTCACGCGCGCAGCGGGCCATGGACTTGATTGAATCGGGGTTCTCGCTCTCGGTAATATAAAAGGCGACCACGGCCTGCTCGGTCGCGGCCTTGTGGTGATGGAAGAAAAACGCCTCATCCGCGTTGATGCGGATGACACTGTCCCATCCCGCGTCCCTGTTGCTGCCCTGCACGGACGAACCCGTCACATCGATCAGGCGGGCCATGTTCTCGATGCGCTCCATATAGCGCGCCAGCCACATCATGTTTTCGCCGTAACGCGAAAGCAGGTTGCGCAGCCCCGGCAGGGCCGGGGCGGTAAAGGCAGAAACCTGTGTCATGATGCCAGCACCCACGTATCCTTTGATCCACCACCCTGCGAGGAATTGACCACCAGCGATCCCTTGCGCAGCGCCACGCGGGACAGGCCACCGGGCAGGACCCATGTGCTTTCCCCCGTCACGGCGAATGGCCGCAGATCGACATGCCGCGCTTCCACGCCTGCGGGGCACAGGGTGGGGGATACCGACAGGCTGATAACCGGCTGGCTTATGTAATTGGCCGGATTGGCACGCAGCCGGTCACGGAACTCGGCCAGTTCGGCCTGTGACGCATGCGGGCCGATCAGCAGGCCGTAACCGCCTGATTCCCCCACCGGCTTGACCACAAGCTGTTCCAGATTGGCCAGCGTGTATTCCAGCCCCGCGCGTTCGGCGCAGATATGGGTTTCCACATTGGTCAGGATCGGTTCCTCATCCAGATAGTAGCGGATGATGCGCGGCATGTAGGCATATACCGCCTTGTCATCGGCAACGCCGGTGCCAATCGCGTTGGCCAGCGTCACGTTCCCGCGCCGGTAGGCGTCAACCAGACCGGGCACGCCCAGAAGGCTGTCGGGGTTGAAGACCAGCGGGTCCAGAAAATCATCGTTGAGCCTGCGATAGATGGAATGGACCGGGCGCGGCCCGGCTACGGTGCGCATGTATACGTATCCGTCCTCCACCATCAGGTCGCGGCCTTCGACCAGCGGAATACCCATTTCGCGGGCAAGGAATACGTGTTCGAAATACGCGGCGTTATAGATGCCGGGGGAAAGCAGGACGACCTGCGGCTCCGCGATACCGGCGGGGGCGACTTCCACCAGTGCGCGATGCAGCCGGGGGCCATATTCATCGACCGGGCGGATATTGAGCCCGGTTGCCAGATCGGGCATGAGACGCAGCATCATCTGCCGGTCTTCCAGCACGTACGATACGCCCGATGGCGTGCGGGCGTTATCTTCAAGCACCAGAAAACGGCCATCACGGTCCCGCACGAGATCGGTGCCATTGATATGCACGTAAACCCCGCCGGGCACATCCAGCCCGACCATGGCCTGACAGTAATTGGGATTGCCCAACACCAGATCGGCGGGAACCACGCCATCGCGCAGGATATGCCGGTCGTGATAGATGTCATGCAGGAACAGGTTGATCGCCCGGACGCGCTGCTGCACGCCGCGTTCGACATGATCCCATTCCGCCGCCGTCAGCACGCGGGGAATGACATCGAACGGCAGGACGCGGTCGATGGCCTCGCGGTCGGAATAGACGGTAAAGGTGATGCCCAGGCGGTAGAACTGCGCCTCTACCGCGGCCGCGCGACGGCGGAGTTCCGTCAGGTCAAAGCGGGCCAGCCTGTCGCGCACCATCTGCAGGCCGGGAGGGGGCGTATCCCCACGGTTGAGCAGTTCACAAAAAAAATCCGGAATGTCGTATGTCGCGAACAGACCCGCTGCCTGCGCCGCCATTTTCATATCATGCATGCCCTACCTCCGCTGGGATGGAGGTGGATCAGGCGCGAAGGAATCATGTCCACCCACCTGTCGTTTCAGTTTCGATCCCAACCTAGCGGAGCAAGAAAATCGTCTCTTGCCAAGAACGAATCTGCATTCTTCTTCCATTCGCGCCCAAATGCCTGAAAAATACGATATTGCTGCAAACGCCAATCCTGATAGCGTGGGCGGGGCATCCATAGCCGCGTCCAGACCGTTACCATCGCCGGATCACGATGGCCGGCATGCGGGAGAGTTTTCCGGGGCTGAGAGTGAGTACATGAACGCGCATGCCATGCTGGTCCACCACACGCGATACCGATACGACCGGCCTGTCCACCTTGGTCCGCAAACGATCCGCCTGCACCCGCTGCCCGGCACCCGCAACGTGCTGTCGCACGCGCTGGACATCGCCCCCGCGGCCCACACGCGCACATGGAGCAATGACGCCTGCGGCAACCGCCTCGCCCGCGTCGTTTTTGGCGAACGGGTCACGCATTTTGACGTGACCGTCCGCCTGACCACGGACCAGACACCCACCGACCCGTTTACCTTCACCATCGCGCCGCATGCCCGGCTGTGGTCAGCCAACGGCATGAATGCCGATCCCGCGCTGGGCGCGTACCTGCTGGCGCCGCACAAAGCGACGGAGACCACGCCCACACCCCTGCTGGATGCCCTGACACGGGAATGGCGCGCGACCCTGCCCTGTCCCACGCTGGACCTGCTGACCGGCCTGACACGGGCGATCGCGGCGCGCATCACCTACTGTATCCGGCTTGAAGCCGGTGTCTGGTCGCCGGAGGAAACCCTGCGTAACGCCGCCGGTTCATGCCGCGACAGCGCCTGGCTGCTGATTGCCGTGCTGCGCCGCCTGGGTTTTGCCGCGCGCTTCGTATCAGGCTACCTGTTCCAGCCCGAACGCGACGCCCCGGAGCGTCTGGGCTGCGAACTTCACGCATGGACGCAGGTTTACATACCGGGTGCGGGATGGATCGGTCTGGATACGACATCGGGCCTGCTGGCCGCACAGGGGCATGTCCCGCTGGCCGTCGCCGTCACCCCGCAGGACGCCGCCCCCGTAAGCGGGCTGCTGGACCAGTGCGTCGCCACATTCGAAGCCGTGATGGAAACCATGCCCCTGCCCGCCATGAGCGAAATCCATGCCAGCCCGCGAAGACTGACGCGCCCCTCATGAAGCTTTTTTTCTGTCAGTCATGCCAGCAGGTCCTGTTTTTTGAAAATACGGCATGTGAACGCTGTGGCCTGACACTGGGCTACCTGCCAGAACGGACCACCCTCAGTGCGCTGGAAGCCACGGGCGACGGGCTATGGCGTCCCATCGTCGCCCCCGATACGCCCCGCGCCCTGTGTGCCAACAATGATTACGGGGTATGCAACTGGCTGGCCGAACCGGGAAAGCCATTCTGCGTCGCATGCAGTTTCAACCGCACCATTCCCAACCTGTCGGTGGTGGGCAATACCGCCCGGTGGCAGAAGCTGGAAGTGGCCAAGCACCGGCTGTTCTATACCCTGCTGCGCCTTGGCCTGCCGCTGCGCAACCGGCGCGAGGACCCCGAAGGCGGCCTTGCCTTCGATTTTCTGGACAGCCTGCCCGATGGCTCGCCCGCCATGACCGGGCACATGAATGGCGTCATCACAATCGCGCTGAATGAGGCGGACGATGCCCAGCGTGAACGGATGCGGCTGGAAATGGGGGAATATTACCGCACCCTTCTGGGCCATTTCCGTCACGAGGTAGGACATTATTACTGGAATGTGCTGGTACGCGACGGCGGCCCCGAACGCCTTGCCGCCTGCCGGGACGTATTTGGCGACGACCGCGCCGATTACGCACAGGCGCTGAAAAAACACTACGAAACCCCTTCCGGCAATACCTGGCAGGGGCGGTATGTCAGCCAGTACGCAACATCCCACCCATGGGAGGATTTTGCGGAAACATGGGCGCATTACCTGCACATCATCTCGACGCTGGAAACCGCCTGGGCCTATGGCATGTCCATTGACGCGCCGGGGGCCACTGCCCCGCCGCTGCGCGCCACCGTGCGCAAGGACCCGTATACCGAAATGTCGTTTACGGAGATTACGGAAGGCTGGCTGCCCCTTACCTATGCCGCCAACAGCCTCAACCGCTCCATGGGCCTGCCGGATTTCTATCCGTTCGTGCTGACACCCGAAATCCTGCGCAAGCTGTCCTTCATCCACGACCTGATCCATCACAGCCGCGTGGGCTGAGCGGGGACGCTACGCCCCTTCCATGTCCGGGCTGGCGGGGGCTATGGAAATGGCGCTGTCGTTCATGTCCTGACAGCAGGCGCGCAGGGTGGCGATGAAGTTCGTCATAAGCGGCACATGCTGGCCCGCGCGCATGGCTATGGCCAGTTCCGCACGCGGCGCTTTCGCCCCCAGTGAATGATAGGTCACGCCGCCCGAATGGATCTGGTGCAGCGAACGCGGCACGACCGATACCCCCAGTCCTGCGGCCACAAGCGGCACGGTCGATGCGATCTGCGGGGCCTGCTGGCCCATGCGCGGCGTAAAACCTGCATTGTGACAGGCTGACAGGATCGCATCATGAAAGCCCGGTCCCAGTTCACGCGGGAAGATGATGAAGGGCTCATCGGCCAGCATCTCCAGTTCCAGATTCGGATGGATGGCAAGCGGATGGCCCTTGGGCAGGGCGACCACCGTTTCCTCCTCCAGCAGGGGGGAAACCAGCAGCCCCGCCCCGTCTGGCACTGGCGGGCGGACGATTGCGATATCAATGGCCCGGTCATGCAGGGCCTTGCGCAGGGCCGGGGTATTGCTTTCCTCAAGGTAGATGGTGACATCGGGCCACACTTCGCAAAAGCGGCGCACGGTCAGCGGGATCAGCGGCAGCAGGGAGACCGCGCCCGCCAGCCCCACGCGGATATGCCCCTTCTCGCCCCGTGCCAGCCCGCGCGCGGTGGACAGGAACTGCCGCTGCATCCCCAGCAACGCACGGGCCTGATCCAGAAGGACAAGCCCGATATCCGTCAGCCGGACCCCGCGCGTCAGGCGCTGGAACAGAAGCACGCCCAGTTCATTTTCAAGCTGCTTGATCTGCTGGCTCAATGGCGGCTGTTCTATGCCAAGCTGTTCCGCCGCACGGGTGAAACTGCCGTTCTCGGCCACTGCCACGAAATATCGTAAATGCCTTAAATCCATATTCCATATAAATTATATATGGAAAGGGCCTTCAATATATATTTGACGAAATAACATGCCATGCGCCACGTTTCGCGCCAATCGTGCTGAGGATGAGTATCCCGTAATGAAGATTGGCCTGTTCATTCCATGTTATATCGACGCGTTCTACCCCGAGGCGGGAATCGCCACGCTGGAACTGCTGGAGAAACTGGGGCTGGATGTTGAATATCCGCTGGACCAGACCTGCTGTGGCCAGCCGATGGGCAATTCAGGCTGCAATTCGGACGCTGCAGCGGCGGAAGCGCTGTTCGTGCGCAACTTCGCGCGCTTCGACAAGATCGTCATGCCATCGGGAAGCTGCACGCATCATGTGCGCGACAATTTCGATGCGATTCCCCAGACCGACGAAGTCCGCCATGTGCGTGAAAACACCTTCGAACTGGTGGAATTCCTGCATGACGTGCTGAAGGTGGACGCCTTCCCATGGGCGGAGTTCAATCACACCGTCGGACTGCATAACAGTTGCGGCACGCTGCGCGCCCTGCGCACCGCCAGCATGTCCGAACTGGGGGAAAAGCCGTTCTCAAAGCCGATGGACCTGCTGAAAAAAGTCCGGGGCATCCGCTTCGTCACCCCGAAACGGCCTGATGAATGCTGCGGCTTCGGCGGCACCTTCTCGGTTACGGAAGAAGCCGTGTCCGCCCGCATGGGCGTGGACAAGGTGCGCGACCATCATCAGGCCGGGGCGGAATACATCGTCTCCGCCGATTCGTCGTGCACGATGCACCAGCAGGGCTGTGCCGAACGCGCGGGCGTTCCGATCCGCTTCATTCATATCGCGCAGATCCTTAACGGAGCAGCAGAATGAGCAACAGACCGGTCAATCACGCAAAGGCCGCCGCGCATTTTCTGGAAGATGCGCCCCATCTCCAGTTCCATGACGAACGCCTGTGGGACATGCGCCAGAAGCGTGACGCGCAGATGCACATCCTGCCGGAATGGCAGGAACTGCGCGAGGAGGCATCGCGCATCAAGGAACACACGCTCTCGCGCCTGCCCGAATATCTTGAACAGTTCGAGGAAAACGCGAAGAAGAACGGCATTCACGTCCACTGGGCGCGCGACGGGGCGGAACATAACCGCATCGTGGGTGAAATCCTCAAGGCCCATAACGCGCGCAACCTGATCAAGAGCAAGTCCATGGTCACCGAAGAGTGTGACATGCGGCCCTATCTTGCAAAACAGGGCGTTACCGTGACCGAAACGGATCTGGGCGAACGCATCCAGCAGCTTGATGACCAGTTGCCCAGCCATATCGTGGTCCCGGCCGTCCACAAGCTGACATCGGACGTGGCGAAGATATTCGCCAAGGACTACCACACCGATCCCGATATCCGTGACCCGCACCTGCTGGCCGAAGCGCAGCGTCAGGCCGCGCGGCCGGTGATCCTGCACGCCGATGCAGGCATGACGGGCGGCAATTTCGTGGTGGCGGAAACCGGCACGTTCGTTGTCTGCACCAATGAAGGCAATGCCGACCTGAGTGCGACAGTGCCCAACCTGCATATCGCCACCATCGGCATCGAACGCCTTGTGCCGCGCATGGCCGATCTGGGCGTTTTCATCCGCCTGCTGTCACGCAGTGCGCTGGGATCGCCCATCACACAGTACACCACCCATTTCCGTGGCCCGCAGAAGGGCGGCGAGATGCATGTGGTGCTGGTGGATAATGGCCGTTCCGCCCGCCTTGGCATGGAAGATTTCTGGACATCGCTCAAATGCATCCGCTGTGGCGCGTGCATGAATACCTGTCCGGTTTACCGCCGGTCTGGCGGGCTGTCCTATGGCGCGGTCTATTCCGGCCCGATCGGCGCGATCATCGATCCCACCTTCAACGAGCGCAAATACAGCACGCTTCCCTATGCCTCGACGCTGAACGGAAGCTGCACCAATGTCTGCCCGGTCAAGATCAACATCCACGAACAGCTTTACAAATGGCGTCGCGTGCTGGTGCAGCACCATGAAATGCCCTTCGTCAAGCGCGAGATCATGCACATGGCGGGCAAGCTCATGGGGCAGCCCAAGATGTATCGCGCCGCCATCAAGATGACCGAGGTCTCGCTGGCCAGCATGCCGCGCTTCGTGCTGTATAACTGGCTGAACCCGTGGGGCAAGCACCGCGAAAACCCCCATCCGGTCAAGCAGACCTTCCATGACTGGTACAAGAAAAACCGCGCACCCGGCCAGACTGACGCAGCGGAGACCGCAAAATGAGCGCACGCGATGAAATCCTGCAGGCCCTGCGCAACAATCGCCCCACGCCGGAAAACCATCCCCTGCCGCCCGTTGCGACACTGGGCGATCTGGATGCCAGCCGCGAGCGTTTCATCACCAGCCTGAAGATACTGGGCGGTGACGTACTGGAACCGGTGGAGGGTGAAACGCTGGACGAAGCCATCCTGCGCCGCCACCCGGATGCGAAGGTGATCTGTTCCAACGTGCCGGAGGCCAGGGGGACGCTGCCGGTCGAGCGGATTAAGACCCCGCAGGACGCCGCGACGATAGACGTGACCGTGGTGCGCGCAGCCTTCGGCATTGCGGAAATGGGATCGATCTTCCTGAGCGAAGCCCAGCTTCCGATCAATTCCTTTGCCCATCTGGGGCAGCATATCGTGGTGCTGCTGTCAGCCGATGCGATTACGGCCAACATGCATACTGCGTATCAGAAGCAGCCGGAATTCCGGTCCGCCAATTATGGCGTGCTGATGAGCGGCCCGTCCGCCACGGCGGATATTCAGGGCGTGCTGATCCGTGGCGCGCAGGGCGTGCGCACGCTTTCCGTCTGGTTTACCTGACAGCAACCAGAAATCCGTCCCGGCCCCATCATGGAGTGTGGCCGGGACGGGCTGGTATCAGACCGCCTTTTTAAGGTTCGGGCTGGCCTTGAAGCGTACGGTCTTGCCCGCCTTGACCTTGACCGCTTCGCCCGTGCGGGGGTTGAGCGCCTTGCGCGCCTTGGTCTTCTTGACGGTAAATGTTCCGAAAGACGGTAGGGTAAAGCCCCCTTCCCGCTTGAGTTCCTTGACAATCGCTGCAATCAGGTCAGAGGCCGCCTGGTTGGCCGCAACGCCGGTGCAATCGATTGAATCCTGTATAACAGCGGCAATAAAGGCCTTACTCATCGGAACAGCGCGCTCCTTCCTGGCTAAAAATTGATTGCGTCAATATTTGCGCCCGCATGGAATTGATTGGACATAACCACCCACCGGGGCTGGACGGTCGCGGCTTGTAACCTGATGACAGGGGTTAGGCCAGCAATTTTTTGTTATCACATGAAAATTTATCTTGATCAGATCAGCAAGAACCGCATCCGTCCCATATTTCGCAGTCATATAAGGGAATCTATCGGATAACGAAAGTTTTATAACGTAACCGAATCATTTAACCGGCGTAAAACCGGGCCTGCACCAGAGAATAGGTACCACCCCGTCATTACGGGGCGGCACCGTTTGCGGCGCAGGGATATGTCGGCCGGTCAGCTTTTGAAATTCTGGACCTTGAGATCGGTTACACCGACAAAGGTAATCTGGGTCTTGTCGCCAAGGCTGACAGTCGTGCTGCCGCCCGCAATGGTGGCGTTATCCAGCATCGACTGTATCGACGCCGGAGTCGCGTCAAAACCGGACAGTTTGACGATATTGGCAGCCGACTTTCCAAAATCCTGGATAATGTCGTGGCCCCCGTCCTGACCGTGGATAAAATCGAATTCCGTCGTCCCGCTCCCTGCCTTGAGCAGATCATTGCCCGATCCGGCCTGAAGGATATTCTGGCCATTGCCGCCGATCAGCGTGTCATTACCCGTGCCACCCATTGCGTACAGCGTCCCCCCCGACAGGCCGCCATCCAGTGTCTCGTTCCCGCCGGCGGCGTGGTAGGTCATGCTGCGGGTGGTGCCAGCGGTAAGATCCAGGCCCGCTGCACCAAAAATGGTGGCGTTGCTTCCGGTCACGGTATCTGAAATGCCGCTGCTGCCATCAATGAAGGTCAGGGTTCCCGGTACGCTGACCTGAATGGTGCTGTTGTCGAGACCATCAATCTGCGTCGTCTGACTGGCGGAAATCGTATCGCTGCTGCCCCCCGTGATGGACAGGCTGCCATCCGCCACAATCGAACTGCCACTGACCGTATCAAGCACAAGGCTGCCATGGCCGTTGATGACGTCATCCTGTCCGCCCTGCACGGTATTGATGGTCTGGTCCGTATATTCGTCTTCAAAAAAGCCACCGTCATCATAGGCATTGATGGTGTCGTTACCGGTATTCTGCACGACCACGCCATCAATGACCTCAACGGTCGATACCCCGCCGCTGAACAGCGTTGTCGATGACCCCGGCATGGACCAGTTTCCCGTAACCGTGGGCGTGCCCGCATAGCCATAGACCGTATCCGATCCGCCCATCGTATGGACGGTATCCTGCCCCGCGCCACTGACCACGGCGCTATTGCCCCCGGCGGCGTCATAATTTACCTGCCCCGGTCCGGCATTGTACTCCACGGTGCCAAGATCGCCGTCCATGACATTGACGGACGATGACGTGCTGCTGCCCTGCAGACCGATATCCTGATCCAGCGGGGTCGTGGTGGTGCTGCCGATATCGACAAGGGAGGCAGTGCTGTCGATGGCATATGTTCCGCCACTGGTGACATCCTGCACGCCCGCAGTCCCGGCGTTGCTGCGCAGGGCCTGATCGATGTCCTCCACACCTGTAACGCGTCCGGTCTGCTGGGTTGTCGTGGCGCCCCCCGCCACGGTTGCGATATCCGCGCCAAAAGCATTGGTGCCAAGCGTAAGCTGGCTGAGCGCACGCAGTGCCTGCTGCTCGCCGACCTGCTGCAGCCCCTGTATGAGCGCACCGCTGTCCTGATTGATTCCCAGCAACAGTCCGGTTGCGCCGGTTACGGTCACATCACCCATGAATTCCGGTCCTTTTCACGCCCTGCGGGAAAGGGCGTGCCTGCATCCCCTGCCGCAGATGATCCGTTGTTCCGCTGCCATGACGGGAGCGGAACAGGCTTCATTCAGGACCGATATAGTCTTGATCAGTTAAGAAATTCAGAATCCGGAGCGGATTGGTTCAGTTTAATGGCACGCGGTGTTCGAGTTCCTCCAGCCAGATGCGGGCATTGCCGTCCGACGGCGCGCGCCAGTCACCACGGGGCGACAGCGCGCCCCCTGCCACCACCTTTGGCCCGTTGGGCATGGCCGAACGCTTGAACTGGCTGAACCCGAAGAAGCGGCGCAGGAAAACACCCAGCCAGTGCCGGATTTCAGCCAGTGTATATGCCCGCCTGCTGTCCGGCGGGAAACCGGGGGGCCACTCGCCCGCCTGCGCATTCCCCCATGCATGCAGGGCCATGAATGCGATACGGGACGGACGGAAACCATAACGCAGCACATGGAACAGGGTGAAATCCTGCAATGCGTAAGGGCCGATCAGCGCTTCGGTGCTCTGCACGGCCTGTCCGGGCGATGCGGGCACCAGTTCGGGCGAAATTTCGGTCGACAGGATTGCCTCCAGCACCGTGCGGGTGCGGGCATCTTCCTGCCCGTTCGCCATGACCCAACGGATCAGGTGCTGGATCAGGGTTTTGGGCAGGCCGGAATTGACGTTGTAATGCGCCATCTGGTCGCCCACGCCATAAGTACACCATCCCAGCGCCAGTTCGGACAGGTCCCCCGTGCCAATCACGATTCCACCCGTCTGGTTGGCCAGACGGAACAGGTAATCCGTACGCAGCCCGGCCTGCACGTTTTCAAACGTGACATCATAGATCGGCAGGTCCTGTGCAAACGGATGACCCATCTGTTCCAGCATGAGGCGTGCGGCGGGGCGGATGTCTATCTCCTGCGCCTGCACACCCAGTGCCGCCATAAGTTCATGGGCATTGCCGCGCGTGCCGTCGGTAGTACCGAAACCCGGCATGGTGTAGCCCCGCACCGCCTGCCGCCCCAGTCCGCTTTCATCCGCCGCCCGCACGGCCACCAGCAGGGCATGCGTCGAATCCAGTCCGCCCGATACCCCGATCACCAGCGTTTTCGCACCCGAAGCCTGCAACCGTCGCTTCAGCGCCGTCACCTGTATGGTGAAGGCTTCGTAACAGTCCTGATCCAGCAGCGCCGGATCGCTTGGCACGAAGGGAAAACGGGGAATGGTGCGACGCAGGCCGATATCCCCGGCAGGTGGCGTGACGGACAGGGCGATACGACGCCATTCCTGCGTGATGGTCTGGGCACGGTTATTGGCGAACGTGCCCATGCGCAGGCGTTCCTGCCGCAGCAGGTCCAGATCGATATCCGCCAGCAATGTCACCAGACCAGAAGGAAAGCGCGCGCTTTCGGCCAGTATCGTGCCATTTTCAAAAATCGATGCCTGACCGTCCCATGCGACATCGGTGGTCGATTCCCCCTCGCCCGCGGCAGCATAGACATAGGCACAGACACATCGCGCCGAATGGGACTGGCACAGCAGGGTGCGCGTACGCGCCTTGCCAACCGTGATGTTGCTGGCGGACAGGTTCGCAATGACCGACGCACCGGCCAGGGCCGCATGGATGCCCGGCGGCTGCGGCACCCACATGTCCTCACAGATTTCAGCGGCGACCACCAGTCCCGGCACGCCCTGCACATCGAACAGCAGGTCGGTGCCAAAAGGCACGTCAGAACCGTCGAGAAGAATATGACCGTCGCGCAGTCCGGCCCCGGCGGTGAACTGCCGGGCTTCATAAAACTCACGGTAATTGGGCAGGTAGGATTTCGGGATGATGCCGACAATACGGCCATCATGCAGGGCGACGGCGCAGTTATACAGCGCATCGCGCCACACCACCGGCGCGCCCACCAGCACCAGTGGCCGTAACCCCGCCGTCTGCCGCGCAAGCCAGACAAGGGCGTCATTCACCCGGTCAAGCAGGACATCCTGCTGCCGCAGATCCTCGATCGCGTAGCCCGACAGGCCCAGCTCGGGAAACACCGCCACCACAGCGCCCGCATCATGGCAGGCACGGATACCATCATACGTGCGGCGGGCATTTTCCATCGGATCGGCCAGCACAACAGGCAGCGTACAGGCCGCCACGCGGGCGAAACCATGCTGGTACAGATTGTAAAATCCGCTTGTCGTACTGCCTGCTGTCATATCCTGCTTCCCACCCGGCCTGGCCAAAATCATGTGTTCCGATGAACCGCCCGCCCTCTGGCGCATTGTTATAGGGCGGATTCCATTGCCGCGTCTGTCAAACAACGAACGGAAGGAACCGAATCATGGACCTGCTACGCTGGACCATCACATTCCTTGTCCTGGCCCTGATCGCCGCGGTTTTTGGCTTCGGTGGCATTTCAGACACCTTTGCCTATTTCGGCAAGGTGCTGTTCTTCATCTTCATCGTGCTGTTCATCATTGGATTGTTTTTTGGCCGCGGTCGCGGAACATTGCCCTGACCTTGCCGTGGCGGAGCGCAAGGCGTACGGGCAGGATCAGAAGCAGGGCATAGATCCCGTCCATGGCCGCCATTGAAAGGGGCAGGCCCGGCACCAGATAAGTCGCCGCGTCGCACGGTTTGGCCGGGTGGCGCGGCATGGAGGCCAGACGTTCGGCAAAGGTGCCGCCGTGAAAAACCGGGGCGCGGCATGACGGGAATGGACTGATCCACCATCCCTGCTCGACCCCTACATGCACGAACGACAGAACGCCGCCCGATAACAGGACCGGCACGCACAGCCACAGGGCAAGACGCGCCCCCCCACGCGGCAGCACGGCCGCCAGAACGCCAAGTCCGATCACGATACGATAGGGCCAGCGTTCCATCAGGCACAGTTCACACGGCACCGTGCCCAGAACATGCTCGCTCCACCACGCGATACCCAGCGCCATGCAGCCTGCCAGCACGAGCAGTAAGGCATAGGAACGCATGACCGGCTACGACTGGCCCGCGACGGGTGCTGCCTCAAGCGCACGCATGAAATCTGCCGCCCAGCTTATCGCCGTGGTCCGGCTGACTTCCTGTTCCAGCGCCTGCCAGCGCGTGCGCCGTTCATCCACCCCCATGGTCAGGGCGGCATGCAGGGCATCGGCGATCTCATCGGGATCATACGGGTTGACCAGTATCCCTTCTTCCATTTCCGGGGCGGCGCCCGCGAAATGCGACAGGATCAGCACCCCCGGATTGGCCGGGTCCTGGGCTGCGACATATTCCTTGGCCACAAGGTTCATGCCATCGCGCAGCGGGGTGATAAGAGCTGCTTCCGACCGGCGGTAGAATCCCGCCAGCACTTCGCGCGCAATCGGGCGGGTGATGTAGCGGATGGGGGTCCAGTCGAATTCCGAATACGCACCGTTGATCCGGCCGGTCAGTTCATCAAGCTGACGGCGAAGCTGACGATATTCCTCCACCCCCCCGCGTGAGATGGGCGCGACCTGAAGGAAAGTGACCTTGCCCCGATGTTCGGGGTAGCGCGCCAAAAACGCCTCATACCCCCGGAAGCGTTCGGGCAGGCCCTTGGAGTAATCCAGCCGGTCAACGCCCAGCACCAGTTTCGCGCCGCGCAGGCTGGATTCGAGCCGTTCGACCTCCGCCCCCTGCATGCTTTTTTCAGCCTGCGTGCGGAATTCAACCGGATCGATACCGATGGGGAAGGCCTGCCCCCGTTCGGGCAGATTGTTGACGCGCAGCGCGTGATTGAGGTTTTCCGCATCCTCGGCAGTCTGCACGCCCACCAGATCGTAGCTCTGCATATCCTCAAGCAGCAGGTCCGCGCCGGGCAGCGAGCGTACAAGGCTCCATGGCGGGAACGGGATATGCAGGAAAAAGCCGATACGGCATGTCACGCCAAGATCGCGCAGCGCCTGCCCCAGCGGGAACAGGTGGTAATCATGCACCCAGATCACGTCATCAGGACGCAGCAGCGGCAGCAGCGTGCGGGCGAACATGGCGTTGACCGCAAGGTAGGTTTCCCAGTCCGTGCGGGAATAGTTCATAAGCCCGACGCGGTAATGGAACAGCGGCCACAGGATGCCGTTGGAGAAATTCTGGTAAAATCCCTCATACTGGGCGGGTGTCAGGTCAATGGTGGCGTAGGTCACGTTATCGACCCGGTCCAGCCGGGGCACCGGATCGCCACCGTGAAGCTGGACCTGTTTGCCCGACCAGCCGAACCAGAGCGATTCCCCTTCGCGCAGGGCATCCTTCAGCCCGACGGCCAGACCACCAGCAGGCTGGCTGCGTTCACGCGGGGAAGGAACGCGGTTTGAAACAATAATCAGTCGCCCCATGTATCACTGCCTCCCCCGGCCAGACCCGCAAGCCACGCGCGGAATGCTTCAGGATCAGGGAAATCGGCGGGAATACGCAATCCGATACCACCCAGTTGTTCGGCCATGCGCACGCCGTCCTCATCGGTTACATCGTCGCCCACGAAAATGGGGGACCGCCCGGCAAAGGGCGCACTTTGCATGAGGGCCGCCACCGCATGTCCCTTGTCGATACCCGCTGGCCGGATTTCCCACGCCATCTTGGCCGCCTGCACATGAAACGCGCCATTGGTGGTTGCGATCCATTCATGCGCGATGCGGCCCAGTTCCGCACCGGCATCGGGCGCGCCGCGGTAATGCAGGACAAAACCCGCCTTCTTGCGTTCGATCCGCACGCCGGGATGGGCCTGCGCCAGACTTTCAGCCTGTTCCAGCCATGCGACGGGCACGGGCGGCAGCGGCGAGCGTTCGATCGGCTGGCCCGGCGCGTGCCGGATGGCGATGCCATGCTCCCCCGCCACGGCATAGGGCACATCCCCAAGGAAATGGTCGATCTGTTCGATGGGGCGGCCGGAAATGACGGCCAGCGCATTGCCGCACCGCTCACGCAGGCGTCTGAGCGTATCCAGCAGGCCCGGGGCGACAACGACCGATTCAGGCGTGGGAGCGATATCGACCAGCGTACCATCAAAATCCAGCAGGAATGCCGCCTTGGCCGGTGGAGGTAGCCGTTCGAGCGAAGGAAGGGAAGATATCTTGCTCATGGTTTTCTAGCCTCCGGCATAGCTGGGGAATACGCAAGCCCGGAACCGGCCCGAACCAAAGCGTGCATTAATACGATATAAACTAAACTTTTTTCTAATGTAGCATCAGGGGCGCACCCCCATCGTCCTCCGGCTGGGATGGTGTGGGGGATACGGATGGGGACGGCACGGGCGGTGCCATTACGGGTGCCTGTACGGGGGACATGCCCTGCGCGGGTGTGCTCTCGCTCCCCGCGGATGGAGCGGGGGATACAGGTGCAGCGGTACCGCCATCCGCAGCGGGCGGCACGGCCGGCTGCGCGGCACTCTGGGCCGCCGCTACGGCAAGCGGCGGCGGGATGGGGGCCACGACATCCCCGCTACAGGCCACAAGCTGCACATCATAAAGCGGGTTCTGAAATACGCCCGTCGCGGGTTCCGCAACCGCCATCCAGCCCTGGAACGGGGTCATGCCCTCATGCGCATCACGCACTTCCAGCCATGCCGCACTGTCGGCAGGCAGGGTAGGCGGGCGCTGGAGGCACGATGTCACATGCACCGTCAGGCTTTTATAGGTCGCATCCTGCCCGACCGGAACGGTCAGCGTCTGGGTATGGGCGTCGAGTTTGTCGAGCACACGCACAACCGCGACTGACTGGCCCTGCCATGTATCGGCCGGATAGATGGCAGGTGCGGGCAGCCATTCAACGGCACGGGCGCTGACGGGCAGGCAGGCGAGCAGCAGGACGGGCAGGCAGCGCGCAGCCGACCTCATACCTTGGGGCTCCGCAGGTTATTGACCACATCGAGCAGGATCTGGCGCATTGCGGCCTCATCCACGCCCATCAGGATGGCATCCTCGAACGCATCACGCAGGATTCCCTGAATCTCTTCATGATTTTCCTGCAATATCAGCAATTTGTCCCGACATGAGATCGGTGTGCCATCAGATTGTGGCCAGATGCGGGGCGTCGTCGCATTATCCGATGCGTCGTGGCTCATGGCGCGTCTCCACCACCGGGCGGCGGCAGTTGCTGCGCGGCCTTGTCCTGCCGGTTCTTCGTCAGTGTATCGGTGACGGAAAAGATGAACTTGCTTAAAAGCTGCTCAAGGCTGATCGCGCCCTGCGTCTGGCCGATCATGCCGCCGGGGGCCAGCATCTTCTCATCCCCGCCGGGAGACAGCGCGATATACTTGCCGCCCAGCAGGCTGTCGCTGGTGATGATCGCCGCCGTATCATCGGGCAGCTTTATGTCCGGCCGCACCGTAAAGGTAACCTGCGCCGCATAGGTCTTCGGGTCGACATGTTCATCAACCACCTGCCCCACCGTAATACCGGCCAGCCGCACATCCGACCCGATGGACAGGCCATCGATATGGGCAAAACCCGCATTCAGCCGGTAGCCCGTTTCATGCGGGCGTCCCTTGTCGACAACGGCGTAAACCAGCAGCCCGGCCAGCGCCGCCAGTACGGCGAAACCGGCAAGAAGTTCCGTTGGCTGACGGCCTGCGCGCCCTGAAACAGCAGCAACCATGGTGGCTAAGCTTCCCCAATATCCGATGGGACGCACCCTAGCAGGTTACGCCACCGACTTCATCCCTCGGGGTACCATGCCTCATAATCGCTGGTGGTTGAAGCCCGCTGGCCGCCCTGCACATCGCTGCCGGGGGGATGATAGGCTTCCGGCGTGCCGGTGCGGTTGGGCTGCCACGGCTGCTGCCATGGCTGGCGCGCGCTTTCGGGCAGGGGTGCTGCCTCCATATGGTGCAGCCAGCCCCACCATTCAGGCGGAACGGCGGATGCGTCCTCCCCCTTATGGTAGATGACCCAGCGTTCATGCCGCTTTTCCCCGCCGCCAGTGCGGTTGAGGGTCCGGGCCTCATAATAACACCGGCCATCGGCGTCCCTGCCGACCAGCCGCCCCCTGAAACGGGTATAGATACGGGTGCCTAGATTTGCCATGCACGCAGCCTAATCCGCGCGTGCCCGCATGGTCCACGCGGATATGCGCACGCGCCCGTCACATCTGCGGGATCGGCCATCCGTCCACCCTGCGCGAAACACCATATGAACCCGCGCGCGTAGGGGCGGCTCCCGGTCTGCTGGCCCGGCGGATGGCCCGGATTCCCGACCCCGGCACCCCGGCCAGCCCCGATTTTTCACCGCTGCGGCACACCGTTTGCAGTTATCCCCCATATCCACGGTATCCAGTGGAATGTATAGTTGCGACTCCGCTCCAAACGGGTTCCGCCCGCCCTGTACGTGCCGGTAAAACAGTAGGCATGACAGCACGAAGCCACTGGAACGGCGTGCGCATGCGCACCGTCGAGGCCGCAGCCGACCCCGACGACGCCCCACGTTCCGTTACCCTGCCCGCCGACTGGGATGACACGGCAGCCGCGGCCCTTGCCCGGCTGGCCCCCAGCCACGGTCCCGCCAGCCTGCCGGTCGAGGCCGCGCGATGGATAGATGACCTGTGTCTGGGCGAAGTGTCCGGTCCGGTCATCCGGCCCGTCGCGCGCACGCTGTCGTGCCTCCTGCTCATGCGGCAGGCGGCGCCGGCGGAAAGCCTGTGGCATGGCCATCACGACCGCAGACCCGCCTTCGTGGTCAACCTTGCCGCGTTCGTGGAAGCCGATAACGGCTTCATGGCGCAGGATTTCGTCGCCGCCCTGCGGTTGCTGGCCCGCGTCCTGCGCGCGGTGTCGCAACAGAAAATCCATATGCGCAACGGCGAACTGCCCCTGCCCGAACCTGCGGGCCGCGCCACGCCGCACCTGCGGCCCGTGGTGATGCCGCAGCCGGTGGAAAGCCATGAGCGCCCGCCCACCGCCGGCACCATCCAGTTGACCAATCTCGATGCCTGCCTGGCCGGGCTGGGACTGGATTACGACAGCGAGACCGGACGGGATGCGGCCTGCAGCATCGTGGCGCTGGCAACCCTTGTCGCCCATGCGGGCGAGGGTGCTGACGCCATGCCCCTGCCGCCCGTGCGCAGCGTGCTGCCCGGTGTCAGCCAGATTGCCCGCGCCGTGTGGCAGGAAGCCGCAGTCGAGGCCGACCAGCCCGCGGCCCGGGTGGAAACCGGCTTTTCCACCCCCGGCCCGATTGATGCGCTGCTGGGTGTGGAAGCCTGTGGCCTTGCACCGGTGTTTTCCCCGCTGCGTGCTGACGGGCGGCTGGCCATGAGCACGCTGGCCCGTCTGGCCTGCCGGGGACTGACACTGGAAGCCGCCTTCGCGGCGACCCTGGCGGGTGAAACCATACTGCCGCTGCCCGGCGCCGTTTCGCATCAGGCCATGCATCGCGCGCTGAGCGGTTTTGTCGATCATGTCCCCGCCCGCCCCGACGCCACGCGCGATACGCTGGCCACCCGGTCCGGTCTGGAACGCGGCGTGCGCCGCAACCTGCCGCCGCGCCATGGGGGCTTCACCCAGAAAGCAAGCGTGGGCGGCCATCGCCTGTTCCTGCGCACGGGGGAATATGCCGACGGGTCGCTGGGTGAAATCAGCCTGACGCCCACGCGCGAAAGCCCGATGGTGCGCGGGCTTATGGACACGCTGGGTCAGGCGGTCAGCATCGGCCTGCAATATGGCGCGCCGCTGGAAAGCTATGTGGAGGCCTTTGCCTACACCCATTTCGGCCCCGCCGGCACGGTGGAGGGCGATCCGGTTGCATCCTATGCGACATCCATGCTGGACTACGCATTCCGGGCCCTGTCCGATGCCTATCTGGGTCGCAGGCTGCCCGATGCCCCGCATGAGGATATGATGGCGGACAGCCCTGCCCCCATGCTGCCGCTTGACCTGCCCGAATCCGGGCATGACGATGGTGATGACACGCCACCCCGGCGGCGTGGGCTGCGACTGGTCGGATAAGGCCGGTCCATCCCGCCACCCTGACAGAAGGATACCCCGATGCCTGACACAACTCCCGAACAGCGCCTGAAGAACCTTGGCATTGTCCTGCCCACACCCGCCGCCCCGGTGGCGAATTACGTCGCCGCCGTACTCAGCGGTTCATCGCTGGTGGTGTCCGGGCAGCTTCCGCTGGTGGATGGCAAGCTGCTTACCACGGGCAAGCTGGGCGACAGTGTTGCGGTGGAACTGGCGGTCGAGGCCGCGCGCTACAGCATGATCAACGTGATCGCGCAGGTGAAGGCCGCCATTGGCGACCTGTCGCGCGTGCGCAGGGTTGTCCGTCTGGGCGGGTTCATCGCCTGCACGCCCGACTTCACGCAGCATGCCGCCGTCATGAATGGTGCATCCGACCTTGCGGTTGCGGTATTTGGTGATGCGGGCCGTCATGCCCGTTCCACCGTGGGGGTGCCGTCACTGCCGCTTGATTCGGCAGTGGAAGTGGAAGGACTGTTCGAAATCGCCTGATGTAAAACGCATCAGACATAAGCTTAGGGAGCCTGTCATGTCCCAGATGCCCCACGCACCCGACCTGATGGTGCGTCTGTCATGACCGGCACCACAATGATCCTGCACCGCAGGATAGCTGAAATCCCGGCACGGGAATGGGACGACTGCGCGGGCGACGACAATCCCTTTGTCAGCCATGCCTTCCTGTCGGCGCTGGAAGAAAGTGGTTCCACCTCCCCCCAGACCGGCTGGCTGCCCCAGCATCTTGTCTTGCGCAACGGTGCCGGGCGACTGCTGGCAGTGGCCCCGCTCTATGCCAAAAGCCATTCCTTTGGCGAATACGTCTTTGACCAGCAATGGGCGCAGGCCTTTGCGCAGGCGGGCGGGCAGTACTATCCCAAACTGCAGGCTGCGGTTCCCTTCTCCCCCGTGCCGGGCCCGCGCCTGCTGGTGCATCCCGATGCGCCCGATGCCGACGCGCTGCGCCAGCTTGCCGCCCGCGCGCTGCGGCAGGCATGCGGGGAACTGGGCCTGTCCTCCGTCCATGTCACGTTCTGCACGCAGCATGAATATGACCTGATGGGCCAGACGGGCTGGCTGCAGCGCCTTGGGGTGCAGTACCACTGGGATAACTGCGACTACACTACGTTTGACGATTTTCTGGACACGCTGGCCTCACGCAAGCGCAAGGCCATCCGACGCGAACGGCGTGACGCCAATGCGTGCGGGCTGACGTTCCATACCTATCGCGGCCACGAAATTACCGAATCCCTGTGGCATGATTTCTATCAGTTCTACCTGTCCACCGTGGACCGCAAATGGGGCCGCGCCTATCTCCAGCCCGGTTTCTTTCCCCTGCTGTCACAACGTCTGGGCGACCGGGTGGTGCTGATGGTGGCACGACAGAACGGGGTGCCTGTGGCCGGTGCGCTCAACCTCATGGGCCGCGATACGCTGTACGGGCGTAACTGGGGGCGGCTGGAAGGGGACTGGCCGTTCCTGCATTTTGAACTGTGCTATTACCGCGCCATCGACTTTGCCATCGCCACCGGACTGAAACGGGTGGAAGCGGGCGCGCAGGGCGAACACAAGCTGCAACGCGGCTACCGCCCCTGCCTGACCCATTCCGCGCACTGGATCGACCTTCCCGGCCTGCGCGAAGCCGTGGCCGATTACCTGCGGCATGAACGCGCGGCGATAGAAGCGGAACTGCCCGCCCTTGATGCACTGACCCCCTACCGCGCCGATCTGTGATCGCCCGATGATGCAGGTCATGCCGCACGGACCGACGGGCATGATATAACACGTTCCTTACCAGCGCCCCCAGGGGCCGCACCGACAGCGCAAGGACCGGACCATGTACGCAATGCGACTGCTTGCCCCGCACACTCCCCTGCAATGGACCGAACTACCCGATCCACAGCCGGGACCGGGCCAGATCCGTGTCCGGGTCGGAGCGTGTGGCGTGTGCCGCACCGACCTGCATGTCGTGGATGCGGACCTGCCCTTCCCCGGCCACGCGCTGACACCGGGGCACGAGATCGTAGGGCGGATCGACGCCATCGGCCCGAATGTGGAAGGGCTGCATATGGGCCAGCGGGTCGGTATTCCGTGGCTGGGCCATACCTGCGGATGCTGCCATTACTGCGAAACCGACCATGAAAACCTGTGTGACCATCCCCTGTTCACCGGGTACACGCGCGATGGCGGCTATGCCACGATGGCGGTGGCGGACGCGCATTTCACCTTTCCCCTGCCAGACGGCGATGACGACGTGGCGACAGCGCCCCTGCTGTGCGCGGGGCTGATCGGCTGGCGGTCACTGGTCATGGCGGGGAAAGACGCACGCAGCATCGGACTGTACGGGTTCGGGGCCGCCGCCCATATCATCGCGCAGGTGGCGATATGGCAGGGGCGTTCGGTTTACGCCTCCACCCGCCCCGGCGATACCAGAACGCAGGAATTCGCCCGCTCGCTGGGCTGCGTATGGGCAGGTGGATCGGACGAGGCCCCGCCTGAACAGTTGGACGCCACCATCATTTTCGCCCCCGTGGGCGCGCTGGTGCCTGCGGCACTCAAGGCCGTGCACAAGGCCGGGCGCGTGGTCTGCGCCGGTATCCATATGAGCGAGATCCCGGCCTTTTCCTACGACCTGCTGTGGGAAGAACGCCAGATCGTGTCGGTCGCCAACCTGACGCGGCAGGACGGCATCGACTTTCTGGATATTGTCCCGCGTGTGGGCATCCGTACCACAACCACGCCCTACCCCCTGCGTGAGGCCAACAGGGCGCTGGATGACCTGCGTCACGGCCGCTTTGAAGGGGCCGCCGTACTGGTGCCCTGAGCGTCCCATACCGGCGGGGCGGAATGTCCCGCCATTATTATTTCTGGCTTTTGGGACAATCATTCTTTATGCACCGGCCTTCTCCCTGACGCATGAACGGCCGGCGGCCAGTTTCCTTCCTGCGTCGCCCGTGTTCTTCATGTTTTGTCCGGATTGCCCGATACATGCCGTTTCCTGAAACCCACCCCGCCCTGCAACGCGCGCTGGACGAGCGTGGGTACGATACCCCGACTCCCGTCCAGAAAGCTGTTCTCGATGTCTCCGCCGAAGGGCGCGACCTGCTTGTTTCCGCCCAGACGGGTTCGGGCAAGACCGTCGCCTTCGGTATCGCCATGGCCGATACCCTGCTTGGCGGGGCGGATCATTTCGGCCAGGCGGGACCGCCGCTGGCTGTCATCATCGCGCCGACGCGCGAACTGGCCATGCAGGTCACACGCGAACTGACGTGGCTTTACGCCCCCGCTGGCGGCCGCATCGTATCGTGCATCGGCGGCATGGACGCACGGCGTGAAGCCCGCGCCCTGCAGCTTGGCGCGCATATCGTGGTCGGCACGCCGGGACGGCTGTGCGATCACCAGTCGCGTGGGCGTCTGGACATGTCGGCCCTGCGCGTGGTCGTGCTGGACGAAGCGGACGAGATGCTTGACCTCGGCTTCCGCGACGAGCTTGAGCAACTGCTTGACGCCATGCCCAAGACGCGGCGCACGCTGCTGTTCTCGGCCACCATCGCCAAGGAAATCGCATCGCTGGCGCGCCGCTACCAGAACGACGCCGTGCGCATCGATACCCTGTCGGGCGCCAAGCAGCATGCCGATATCGAATATCGCGCCATCGTGGCCGACGCGCGGGAACTGATCCCCGCCGTGGTCAACGTGCTGCGTTATACCGACAGCCAGACCACCATGGTCTTCTGCGCCACGCGTGAAATGGTCCGCCATATGCAGGCAGCACTGGTGGAACGCGGCTTCTCCTCCGTCGCCCTGTCGGGTGAGCTGGGGCAGAACGAGCGTACCCGCGCCATCGACAGCCTGCGCAAGGGTCAGGCCAATGTCTGCGTTGCAACCGACGTCGCGGCCCGTGGCATCGACATCCCGGCGCTGGCGCTGGTGGTCCATGCGACCCTGCCGACCGATCCGGCCACGCTGCTGCACCGTTCGGGCCGTACGGGCCGTGCGGGCCGCAAGGGCGTATGCGTGCTGATGGTACCCATGTCACAGCGCCGCCGCGCCGAGCGGCTGATGCAGGGTGCGAAAATCACCGCCACATGGTCCGGCGTGCCCACGGCTGCGGAAATCCGCGCCAATGACGCCAGGCGCCTGCTGGCCGATCCCGCCCTGGAGCAGGATGTGAGCGAAGCGGATGCGGAACTGGTGGGCCAGCTTGTCGAAGGCCGCAGCAAGGAGCAGCTTGCCGCCGCCCTGCTGCAGATGTATCGCGCCCGGCTTCCGGCAGCGGAAAACGTGCGCCACATCACGCCCGAAGCACCGCGCCCCGTCCGTGAAGGTGCCGCCCGTCCGCCGCGTGAAAATTATGAGAGCCGTGAACCCGGCGCATGGTTCGCCATGAGTGTCGGCCGTCAGGACAAGGCCGACCCGAAGTGGCTGATCCCCCTGATCTGCCGCCTTGGTGGTGTGCGCAAGGCGGATATTGGCGCCATCCGCATCAACGATACCCAGACCCTGTTCGAGATCACGCCGGAATCGACGGACAAGTTCCGTTCCTGCATTGCCTCGATCGAAAATGACGAAGTGCAGATCACCGACGCCACGGCCCCCGCAGGTGGCCCGGCGCGCCGGAGCGGTCCGCCGCGTGGTGGCCGTCCGTTCGCCCGCAAGCCCGGTGGCGGCGGCCGTCCCGGTGGCTTTGGTGGCCCGCCGCGCAGTGGTGCTTCCTCACGCAAGCGTCCGCGCACCTGAAGGTTGCGGGCAACCGCATCCACAACTGAGCGTTTCATTCATGCCCGGCATTTCATGTCGGGCATGTTTTTTACAGACTCAGGAAACAGGTTTGCCCGTGCTGGATATCCGTCGTTCCCTTCTTTCCCTGACTTCCCTCCTTGCCCTGTGCGCCGTCACCAACAGACCGGCACATGCGGCCCCCGATACGGCGCTGGAGCAGGAACTTGCTGCTGCGACCGGACATTACGCCGCCGACAGCAACCTGCTGGGCACCGGCCCGCTGGCTGATATCCTGAAGCAGGAACTGGGCGCGCAGTATGGCAGCTTCATCCAGAACATGCAGGTCGCAGGCCCCCTGACCGCCGCGGGTGATGTCCTGTTCATGACGGGAAACAAGCCCCATGAAGGGGGCAGCAGTATCGCATGGCTGGTTCTGGACCGCTCGGGCCGCAACATGACCGCGGGCATTCTCAACCCCGGCCAGCTTTCGCTTTACACGACGGGCACGACCCCCGTTACCAAACCGGCTGATGTGCGCACATTGCTGGAAAACCAGAGCATGGCCCCACCGCTGTGCAACCAGCCACAGGATCTGGCGCAGGGTGCAAGGCTGGAATGGCGCGCCACGCTGGAACACGGCGCAACCTGCGTATACCGTCTTGGGCTGCATCGGGGGGAACAGGTGACGGCCCGGCTTAAATCGCATCATGACGATCTGAGCCTGCGCGTGATGGATCCCCATATCGAACCGGCGGCCGACAAACTGTCATGGACGGTGCCGCAGGACGATCTGTATCTGGTGCAGGTGACGCTGCGCCCCGGCGCCACGGTGCAGAAGGCCCAGCCCTACCGGCTGACCATCACCGCCCGGTAACGCGAGGGATTTCAGCCCCCCGAAAACAGAAGGCCCATGCCGCCATGGCATGGGCCTTCGTGGTTACTGGCCGTTACCGCCCAGGAAGTTGTTCACATCCGAACCTGTCTGGTTCTTCAGCGTATTCCAGCGCTGTTTTTCCTCGCTGCCTGCATTGCGCAGGGAATCCAGCCGGTTTTTCGGCGCATTGCGAATCGCATCCAGACGGTCGCGACCGTTCTGGATCTTCTGATCAACGCGACTGCGTTCATCCGTCAGGTTCTGTGCCTCGCTATCGCGGGCCTTCTGCCATTTGCCCACCGTATTGTCGCGCAGGCTGTTGACCTTGTCGTCATAGCCCTGACGCAGGTTCTGCTGGCCGTTCTTCAGCGCCTGCTCACGATCCTGCACACTCTGGTTGACGGAGTTGTTGTAGGACTGAAGGCGATTGTTGGCGCAGTTCTCAGCCTGCGCCGCGCGGCCCAGCACATCCCATTTGGAAGTGTTCTGTCCGCTGCCACAATCCGCCGCCATCGCACCGACAGAGCCGCCAAATGTGACGCCCGCGATGGACAGGGCAAGAATATATTCCCGAATTCTCATAAACACAGCCTTGAAAATTGATTACTACATGAACATCGCCAAAAGATGCACCATATCGTGGTCAGAAATATGACAATGCACTTTCTTTCTGAAAGAATATGATAATCCATTCCTGAAAACGTAGAGCACACAGCACATGCCACCCTCCACACAGGCGCAGACGATACCGGTCTATATACCGTGTCCCATAATGGACAGTCCTGAGCTTTCCCGGTAATTGACACGCCCGGAACCCTACCTGACCATGTGTAAATCCCAGGTTACCCGCCCCATGACATGGCGGCGTGACCATCCGCCCCGTTGTCGGTCCCTGCCCATGTGGAATGAACCCTATCTTGAGACCTGCTGCCGTTCCGCCCTGCACCGGCTGAAACTGAGCGGACCTGACGGCCGTCCGCAGGACCAGCGCGATGAACCCTGCCTGCGTCGGCTGGAACGTATGGGACTGGCCCGGTTGAACGATGGGCAGCGCTTCACCCTGACGGAACAGGGACAGGCCCGACACCGGACCGAAATACTGAAACTGCCGACATGATCAGCCATGCCGATATCTGGCGCGCCATAGACCGGCTGGCCGCCGAACGCGGGCTGACTCCCTCCGGCCTGGCCCGCGCGGCGGGTCTGGACAGCACCACGTTCAACCCTTCCAAACGCATCACGCCGGCGGGTCGCCCGCGCTGGCCCGGTACGGAAAGCCTGGCGCGCATCCTGTCGGCCACGGGCATTTCGTTTGAGGGATTCAGTCGCCTGCTTCTGGGGCAGAATGATCTGGAAACGGGGGGCAAGGCCCATCATTCACACCTGAAAATCGTCTCGTTTTCCCAACTGGCCCATCCTGAACTGTTTGACGAAACCGGCCTGCCGGAAGGGGATATATGGGAAAAATGGGATTTTCATGGCACGGCGGACCATCATTCCTATGCCGTGCATCTGGACTGCGATTCCATGGAGCCCATCTTCCGTAAGGGTGGTACACTCATCATTTCCCCCACCGCCGCGATCCGCGTTTCCGACCGTGTGCTTCTGCATACGCCGCAGGGGGCACCATGCTGCGGCATGGTTACCGAACGGTGGCATGACATGCCTGCCACGGCCCCCCTTCACGAACTGGTGCGCATTCAGGGGCTGGCCGCAATGATGGGCGAGGAAATCGTTCTGGACGGGACAACCCGTGTCCACCGCATCACCATGGCGTGCATGTAGGGCGGTTTCAGAAAAGAGCGACCGGCAACTGCGGATGCCGCAGGGAAACGGGGAATCGGGGCGCTGGAACCCATGGCACAAAGCCCGCAGCCAGCAGGCCCGAAGCACTGCGGCGCCCGATCCGGCCACCCCGTGGAACCGGGGCGGCGCGTCTGCCGGTGCCTGTGATATTTTCCGCATTACCGGAACAGGTAGCGGCTGACTTTCCCGCAATTTTACACTATGTCTCGCCCATGACCGACACGCCCCTCTCCCTTATCCGCAATTTCTCGATCATCGCGCATATCGACCATGGGAAATCCACCCTGGCCGACCGCCTGATCCAGGCATGCGGTGCGCTGACACAGCGGGAAATGACCAATCAGGTTCTGGACAACATGGATCTGGAACGTGAACGTGGCATCACCATCAAGGCGCAGACCGTACGCCTGTCCTATCCGGCGCAGGACGGCAAGACCTATGTGCTGAACCTTATGGACACGCCGGGCCATGTTGACTTCGCGTATGAGGTCAGCCGCTCGCTGGCCGCGTGCGAGGGGTCGCTGCTGGTGGTCGATGCCTCGCAGGGGGTGGAGGCGCAGACACTGGCCAATGTGTATCAGGCCATCGACGCCAATCATGAAATCGTGCCGGTCCTCAACAAGGTTGACCTGCCTGCCGCCGACTGCGACCGGGTCAAGGAGCAGATCGAGGAAGTGATCGGCATTCCCGCCGATGACGCTGTCGAGGTCTCGGCCAAGACCGGCCTGAATATCGAAGCCGTGCTGGAAGCGCTGGTCAAGCGCCTGCCACCGCCCAAGGGCGATGCCAGCGCGCCGCTGCAGGCCCTGCTGGTCGATAGCTGGTACGACCCGTATCTGGGCGTCATCACGCTGGTACGCGTGAAGGAAGGACGCCTCAAGCGCGGCATGCGCATCCGCATGATGTCCACCGGCGTGGTCCATCTGGTTGATCAGGTGGGTGTGTTCGCCCCGCGCATGACCAATGTGGACGAACTCGGCCCCGGCGAAATCGGCTACATCAACGCCGCGATCAAGACCGTGGCCGACACCAACGTGGGCGACACCCTTACCGACGACCGTCGTCCGGCCAGTGAACCGCTGGCGGGGTTCAAGCCTTCCATCCCCGTGGTCTGGTGCGGCCTGTATCCCGTGGTGGCCGATGATTTTGAAAAGCTGCGCGACAGTCTGGCCAAGCTCCGGCTCAATGACGCCTCATTCCACTATGAGGCCGAGACATCCGCTGCACTTGGCTTCGGCTTCCGCTGCGGCTTCCTTGGCCTGCTGCATCTTGAAATCATTCAGGAGCGCCTGAGCCGGGAATTCGATCTCGACCTGATCGCAACGGCCCCGTCGGTTGTCTACCGCATGCTGCTGACCAACGGCACGACGGAAGAACTGCACAACCCTGCCGACATGCCCGATCAGTCCCTGATCGAGAAGATAGAGGAACCCTGGATCAGGGCCACCATCATGGTGCCGGATGAATATCTGGGCGCCGTGCTGACCCTGTGCAGCGAACGCCGTGGCATGCAGGAAGACCTGACCTATGTCGGCAACCGCGCCATGGCGGTCTACCGCCTGCCGCTGAACGAGGTCGTGTTCGACTTCTACGACCGCCTGAAATCGGTTACGCGCGGTTACGCCAGCTTCGATTACCAGATGGACGGATATGAGGAGAGCGACCTTGTGCGTATCTCCATCCTCGTCAATCAGGAACCGGTGGATGCACTGTCGTTCATCGCCCACCGCTCGGCTGCGGAAACACGCGGGCGTTCCATCTGCGCCAAGCTCAAGGAACTGATCCCCCGCCAGTTGTTCAAGATTGCGGTGCAGGCCGCGATCGGCAGCCGCATCATCGCGCGTGAGACGATTGGCGCCATGTCGAAGGATGTGACCGCCAAATGTTATGGTGGCGATATTTCACGTAAGCGCAAGCTGCTGGAAAAGCAGAAGGAAGGCAAGAAGCGCATGCGCCAGTTCGGCAAGGTCGAAATCCCGCAGAGCGCCTTCCTCGCTGCCCTGAAGATGGATCAGTAACCCGTCACCCCGTAACGTGCATGGCGGAGCATGAGCATGCTGTTTTCCTCTTGCGCGCAGGAAAATTGGTGATATGTTCCGCACGCATCGGACAGGGCCACCCGACAGGATGGTCCGATCCCGATAACGGCTGGAGAGATGGCCGAGCGGCTTAAGGCGCACGCTTGGAAAGCGTGTGTACGTTAATAGCGTACCGTGGGTTCGAATCCCACTCTCTCCGCCATGTTTCTATGTTCCCTAAAAAATTAGTCAGTTAACTACCTCCAGCGTTACGGTCGCTATGGTGTAGTTACGTGTGCAGCATTACATATCGTAAGATATGAACACATGCACCACATCTTCCGGCGCCCCGGTAAACAAGCACGGAGCGTCGCCTTCATGTGCCGCGTGAGCGCCCTCAAGAGGTAGACAGGGCTCTCGGTGCCAAGAGCAGGCACAAGGGGGGAGATAGCCAAGACTCTGAACATGACCGACTGCAAGAAAGCTATAGCCCTATGCCTAGAGATATTGGCAACCATCCACTGTGAGATAGGTATGCACCTGCTAATAACCATCGGTCTGCCGCCGTTGCGTGGATCAAGAAATGCAAGGCAGAGGATATGTAAGCTCCCGGCGACTGACGCCTTGCTGAATATTTCTGGTCTGGTTCAGCTATGAAGCATGAACGATTTAAGAGAT
>ERZ746981.167-NODE-167-length-49126-cov-14.805358_pt1 | contig 49126 bp, 34 predicted proteins | sample MGYA00374948_ERZ746981 | MGnify/ENA primary metagenome ERZ746981 (study PRJEB28757, sample SAMN06711160) | food metagenome | host: microorganism | place: China:Harbin | collected 2017-01-30 | study: EMG produced TPA metagenomics assembly of the Analysis of...
TTATAAATCAAATATCAGTTGAACCTTTATGCGTTATTAACATATAAAACATTATTATAACTCATAGGTTCCGACACTATTAAAGAAGGAGTTTGATAGCTAAAGTCCGGGAGTAACTCATAAGGTCTCTCTTAACTCCGACAGTCCGACATATTTTCATATGTCCGACAAGTAGCTTCCTAACAAGTATAATCAACGTTTTTAATTTTATGTTAATATTTGAATGTGTACAAAAAGGACAGTAAACTTTTACTTTTCGAAGATCTCACCTTAGCTCAGTTGGTAGAGCACAAGACTGTAATTGAAAAAAGACATCTTGGGGTCCCCGGTTCGATCCCCGGAGGTGAGATTATTTTTTACCTATTTGAGGTTAGGTGAAATATATTTTTGCTTCAATTTCGTACCTTTTAAATCAAGTTCCCAAACTTGGGCGACTATCTTTCTTCAGAAATTGTACTTCGTAGACCAAAGCAAGTTTGTTGATCGTTTTATAAAATGACAGAATTAGATGATGATATACCGTAAGATTAACCTCTATTTTTTTTTGATTTCCATCAGATGTGAAGGTTTTACTAACATTTAATACGAGAGTCATCATCGTCTTATTGACGACGGTATGCTCTGTTCATTTTTTCCAGCGTGTTATCAGCAGAATCCCTAGCTGCATTACAGGAATTTAGAGATGAGCAAAAGGATAGGCTAGCAAAGTTTGCTGAGTTGTACGAGGGTGCTGAGAATGAGTACTCTTCAAGGAAAGAAGAAGGTGAAAAATCAAACACAGATAAAAGTACGCAAAAGAATACGGCGCTGACAATAGACGATTTTCAAGAGGACTGGCAACTATCACAATTTTGGTATTCCGATGAGACGGCGAATATTTTGGCAGATGCTTTACTTGAAGGTGCCGACGAGAATACAGTCATATGCATAGTGAGTGCACCCTCAGTTTATGCTATGATCAAGGCTAGGAATCCAAGCACACTTCCGACCCAAAAAATATATCTATTTGAGTTTGATAGGAGATTTGCATTGCTTTCGGGCAAGGATCACTTTGGATTTTATGACTACAACCAACCAGAAGAATTTAGGGATGATCTTAAAGGCAAAGTTGATCGGCTTTTAATAGATCCTCCTTTTCTTGAGCCAGAATGTCAGCAAAAATCATCATTGACAGCCAAAGCGCTGCTAAGAGGTGACAAAAAGGCGGAGACCGAATCAGGAGATTTACAATACAAGTTGATCAGTTGTACCGGGGAGAGAATGAAGGATAACGTCAAAAGAAACTATCCAGATACCAGAATAACAACATTCTATCCTGAACACAAGAATGGCCTCAGTAATGAGTTTAGGTGCTACGCATCTTTTGAATGTAGCAGGTGGAGGTTTTCAGATGAGAACTAAATGCAATTCATGTTTTATTTTATTGGAGCATGCCTATTTTGAGAAGGTTTCTTGGTTTTCTTTTTCATTCTTGGGGGATAATAAAAAATAAATTTCACGATAGCTTTGAACGTATAATAATATAATTATAAGAAGTACTGAGAATCAGCAAGTAAGAAAGCAAAAAGGATTAGAACTTGATCTCGAACAGAAAGACCATTTCTCTACCCGAGATGATTGCAAATGGAAATTTAAAGTATTCCAGGGAGACAGTAAGTGAAATAAAGGAGCAGCGGGATATTACTCCCGATCAATTTTGAATAAGCAAGTGCTGGGAACTGAGAAAAAAAATAAACGGGCCGAAACATTCTTGATATCATATATGCATTGTTCGGTATTTGATGGCTGCCGCCGAAGAACTTCTATACTTAATGAGATACACTCGTGCATGCAAAATAAATAAAGTTTTCGCGCCTAGTCAGCTCTATTCCGTAATGATACTTTTGATAGTTGTAATGAGATTACTATCCTGCAGGATATGGAAGGTAACAAAAAAATAAATATAAAAATCTGTGAACGGTAAATATAGATTTTTTTCTGATGGCTTAGATTGATGTGTATTTATAAATAAAAAATTTTACATTCTTCACTTCGTATTAGACCTTTTCGTGGCATTTCTGGACCGGATTAGAGTTTAGGCACCATATATTTTTATAAGAGTCTAACTGCCAACAGGTATATATCTTGAAAATGAATCAGGTACGCACCAATTTTTATCTAAGCAGATGGTTTGGCATCGGAATGTAACATTGTGACAGCGGTAAACGGCATGTTGATGATAAACAATCAATTTGGGCTGTTTGATCATAAATAAGGAAGCATCAAGAGTTGATAAAAACAAACGGTGATTGCACAAGTTAATGCACATTTCCGAAGTTAATGCAGAACGTTGAACGTCTAAAATTATCCAGCATACTAACATTTTCGTTCGTTTAAATTATAGGGATACGGAAGACCTCAGATGCAGCAGCCACAAATGCAGCAACAACAACCTGGATACTACCAGCAGCCAATGTATGTTCAACAGCAGCCCCAAAAGCGTAGTAGTGGATGCTCATGCTGTACATGTCTAGCTGCTTTATGTGCATGCTACGTTGCAGATGAATGCTTGAGTTGCTGCTGTGATGGTGATGGTGGTCCAGGCGGTCCAGGCGGTCCAGGAGGACCAGGTGGCCCAGGTGGCCCAGGATTTTAAAGATCTGGGCTAATCAAGGACTGTTTCAAACTTTGCTCAGGCCGTTTTTTCCCTTCGTGATAAAACATTTATGATACACGGGACGAAAAGCCAGCGGGGTGTATGCCTTAAATACTTAATGTTACAGTGATAGATTCCCATATTTTTATAATTGATATACTATTAGTTGTCTTAACTCTTTTAGATGCCAACGGTGTGTAGAAAAATGTGAAGAAGAGATGAGATATTTAGCGGTGCAGCAATGCGAGAGGCAACCGTCCAACGGCGACGAAATGAAAATGGAAGTTTGGAAAACATTAATGATAAGATGGGTACGATGAAGCATACGTCACCTCGATTATCTATCGCTTATATACCTAATTACATTGTCTGGGCATCGGGGTCTGCTGAAAAAGATATACACACATATTTCACTTATCCGTGCATGCCAATTTGAAAAGTTAAACCGCGCGGTAAAAAAAGCGGCTGAAATCCCAGAAAATAAATGCATATGCCTTGTTGAGTATATGGACACTTGTTGAGTAAAACCACCTAACTGCCTTTGTTGAGGAAGGAGGGGAAATAGCGACTTTTAAGCAGTCGGCGCAAACACCGAGTGTTGCCGAAATAAGGCAGAAAGGTACAGAAATCACGAGAAACTTGTCAAGTTGAAGAATTTGTGGAGTTTGGGTAATGTGATAAATAAGAAGATTCTAAGATTTAGTTAAGTTACGGCACAATCGAGCTTTGCAAAGGGGCAGCCTCATAATACGGTCTTTTGACAACACAAACTGAAAAATTTGCCTTTCTTTTGGAGTGGTCTGTAGAGCAGGTAGGCAAAAGTAGACTCGAAGAATTTAATAATGTTGACTTAGATTATGTATAAATATTAATATGTGCAAATACTCAAAGGCAATTCAGCTTACCCATTAGTACGAGGCATCTACCCGTCGGGAAATTTGTCGGGGAAATTCCTATGATTATGCTCATTTTAGCTTGCATTCTGATTTTTTTTCTATTCTTGTATTTTTTTTTCCACCGATTAAAATCCATCGCTAGTTCAATCGTTCTTTGGCATGCAAGTTACATTTAGTCGGTCAACTATATCAGTTACAAAATTCCCACCTATTTGGTTATTTAAAGAAACGGAGCGGATAGATCGTCCGGCATATCTTCCATATCCAGCATATAAACGCTCCAGCGACCATTTGAAAGCCATCGAATTAATAATAACGAATAAGAAGTATTCAATCAGTAACGCTGAACAAAAAATCCACGTGTTGGCATTCAGAATTTGTTACTTGACCTGAGACCTATCGGATAGAGGGGAGCCGACTTATAAGATCCGCTGCATTTCAAGCTCCCCAAGAAAAAATGCATCTTATTCTTCTTAGGCATTGCTCAAGGGTAGATAAAGCTTATAGAGAATGTTCAAGACCAGCGTCCCCTTCCAGTTATGATGATCAGGTTTCACCATCGACATCATGGCTTGCAAATTTTGACCCACCGGTCGATCTTCTGTTGGCAGATAAGGAAATGGATGCCGCAGTGAGGATGATGTCTTCTCACATTGCACCCCAACATCCATCAAAAAGACTCCGGATACTCATCCACTGTTCTCCATACAACAGATGCATACAGACGGCCGAGATGCTTCTTTCTCGGCTTGAGCATCAGCCAGAGTTCAACCCCGCACACTGCAAGGTGACACACAGGCTTCGTGTAGACCAAGCTTTGTCAGAATGGCTAAACGAGAGCTTCAACCTAAATTTTTTACCACCAAATGACGACGGCTACTCGATGATCAACAACGTCAATATCTACTTGACATCACCGACGGTAAACTTTGGTATGGACAGCCAGATCGCAAAGTGGAACAAACAGCATGAAAAAACACCCGGGACGCCTCCACCTCTTAATCCAACTACTAGAACCCATCTTAGAAGCATAAAGGATTCAACTTGGAGTTATAATGCTTTGGGCCACTGCGGAGATTACGGAGAGCCGCCTTTGGAGTTTAAACAACGTTGTTTTGACTACCTGACAACATTGCTGCAGCATTATTACACCAGACAGCCTTACAGTGCCGATAAAGACACCGTTCTCATCGTTATTTCGCACGGTGCAGTCATATCAACTCTTCTGCAGATGCTTCTCAACAGGCCTATCTTCAATGAGATCCCACTTTGCACACCGGTTTACTTCAAACAGTCTGAATGTCGGAGAACCGTCTTCTCTCTCATGGATTATGACTTCAACCTCAACAAAATTCTTACATTCTCATCTGACCGCGAGCTCTACCGCCTTCTCAGCACTCCGATCGACATGAGTATGATTAGATTCGAGGACTCGTCTAATGAGCTTGCCACAATTGGTACAGCTAAGTACACAACAATCATCCAATCGCCAACTAGGCCAGGCCGGGCTTCCAGACCTCATTCGAGAAGGAATTCACTTTCTGCAACAAACTCACGATCCAATTCAAGAAGGAATTCATTCTCCGGAACAAACAGCCGGTCCCATTCGAGAAGAAACTCCCTTTCCAGAACCAGCTCCAGGAATAGCGACAGTTCCAGAAAAGGCTCATTTTCAAGAATCTCTCCTCAACCTCAGTCATACGGTAACTTGGCAACAAGCGGTAGGGGACTATCTCGGTCAAATTCGAGGCAGAACCTTGCCGATTTGTCACGATCCGGCTCTCGGCTCAACTTGGCGGGCTTATCGCGAGGCAATTCGACTGCTAGTAATCTTTTTGGACTGGAGCAGCGTTCTGGATTGGTCTCCAAACTATCAGACAAACCACAGCCAACAATTTTTACATTAGAGACTCCATTTTCAAACCGTGGTTCGGGGACAAAGATCAGGAAAAGAAGAAGCAACACAATTAGCATGGGATCCAGTGTGAAGACACCGGGTACAGAACAGTTGGATGAGTATGAAAAAGACTCGCTTAGACAAACCCACTCATCGAGGCAATTGCATCTTATGGATCAGGAAAGGAACAACAGTAGAACTTATGACTTGAACAAGTTGGCCAGCTACTTTGACGACTATTCGGACTACGACTCGGATAGTAGCTTTGGGTCCCAATCAAGCACCAATTCGAGCGATTACGATGCTGAGGTTGATACGAAGGGACTATCCATAGCCTCTGTTCCTCGGATTCCATCTCTTTCGAGCTTGAATTCACTCAAAAACACAAACAGTGCTGCAAACTCCATCAGAGGGATGCTTGTTGACCCAACGGCCACATCGGCGCGTCGATCTTCACTTGCTTCTGCGTTTCTTCAGGAGCTTTTGGGAGATAGTCCTCTTGGGGAGGATGCTGTCGGTAATATTGATAATGACTTCAGTCCAAAATCCACCCAGATGGCTCGTGGGTCGGATTTCTTTTCTGGATCACAGGGAAGTGTCAAGGGCCGAAACAATTCGCTTTCAACAGCTGATTTTGATGCTGCAGTAGGTGCACTAAATGAATTCAACGGGGAAGATATTGATCTGCGTGGTGCATCGCCAGATGAGCCCGGCGTTCTTTCCTTTGGGTTTGGAGCACATACAAAATCATCTTGTGGATCGCAGAAGGATGGCGACGGAATTATAGAAGGAACCTTCACGAAGATGAAGTTCAATTCGAAGGATGAAGATAAAAGTACGCCCGAAAATGGATCTATAAGCACATCCTTAGGAACGGAGAATAACTCTGAGATCAAACTGATATCCACACTTTCAAAGGTAAGGAGTAACTCCAAAAATTCCTTGAAGCACATACTTTTCTCTGAGGACTCCGGTAGTGGAGACGAGAGTGAATACAATGTGGAAGAGGAGGACAGCTGGTTTGGCTTTAATTAGTGATCGCACAATAAACCAATACCACTGATACTACGATGAACATGACAATGACGACAAAATAAACCGAATATAATAAACCATTAATATATATGCATCTATAATAGATATAACCGATACGAAGTACCTAAAAATGACGGTTGCTGATTAGTATGGTAGTACAGGAAACTCAATGTAGACTTTCGAAAATCATCACAACTGGAATGTCACAAATAGCAATGCCGTTACGAAAACATTACCCAGAAATGAAAGTGATGGCCTTATTACGTTTCCACCGCTTACTTTCGAAATATCAGGGAGCTTGTCTTCTGGATATGAAAGGCTCTCAAAATCACCGTGATAAAGATCAGGATTAATCTTGCATTGCGATTTTTTCAACGAATCCAAGCCTCCGATCTGATCGACAAACGAAAAAAGTAACGACCGACTTCCGTTAACAGCGTACGTGTCTCCACTTGAATCCCACCACACACCTCCTGCCAAATTATGATTCTTAACATAGTCGGCCTTAAGTCGAGCTGTCTTTGAGTTATCATACACAACAATCCCGCTTTTTCTGTTTGTTGCATAAGCCACCCCAGTTTTCTCATCAAAAACTTCTACATATCCTTCAGGAGGAAGCTTATTATAAGCAACAATACATTCATCTGGCTCTTGCTTTATCCCTGACAAATTTGCACACGCATCTGCCTCATCATAAAGATTTTTCGCATTGAAAGATCGACCATAAGCTGGCATACCTAGCACGATTTGCCGAGACTTGACATGCCTGTCTTTCAAAAGATATCGGATTGTGTTATCAACAGAACTACTTGATTCACTACTTGTATCCTCATAAAGTTGAGACTGAAACAATGCTCGCTTGGCCCATATTCCTCCCATATCGTATCCCATAACATTATAATAAGTCACGTGCTTCGAAAGCTCGTCCAAATCATAATGGTCCAACTTCTCGATCTCTGCAGGAAGCGGCATAGTGAGAAGATATCGCTCACATCGTGGACGTAAACTGTCAAGATACAAGCGTACAAGCCTCATGAATTCCGAGAGATTGTCTCTGGAATGCTCTTCTGGGTATTCCCAGTCCAAATCCAAGCCATCAAATCCATAATGATGAACATATGTGGCTAATGCTTGTGCAAATTTGTCTCTTAACTTGGCAGAGTCAGTAATCCGCCTAAAAACATGGCTTGTTTCTGCACCTCCAACAGATAAAGACACCCTTATATTTGGATTTAAACTCTTAATCTGCGAGAGTTGGCCTAGTAACCCAGAAGAGGTTAAGTGTCTATTTCCAGCATTCTGCGTAAGAGTTGAGACATTTCTCATGAAAGTGGACACCCAGTCGTCTGAAATAGATGAGTAGAAATACTTCTGGCGAACACAATCACCCAAATTCTGCGTTTCAAATGCAATGCTAGTATTTGTGGCCAATGCCGGGTCCTGAAAATGCAACTGGAGATTTTCTTCATCAATCTTCAAGAACGCATAGTACAAGTTTGTGATAGAGGCAAGTGGTAAACTTGAGGGAAGGTGCTTGAGGAAATATGACCATTCCGTATAGTATAGGCCTGTGATGTATCCCGGAGCAAATTCATTCGATACAACTGCTGATAGATTATAGTCCTCCCATCCCAAGACGGGATTTGTCGCAAATGAGACTATGGTCAGTACGGTAATCACAGCTTTTGCAAATATCATAGTAAGATGCCAATTGGAAAAACAAGCAGAAATGAAAGATACGTGGGGAAACGAACGGAATAGTCAGAATGCTGAAAATAATCAAAGAAAGTATGCAGATGATGAAATATATAACACAAAGCTTGGCAGAAAAAATAACGGGATCAGAACAAATTATAAATGAAACAGAACAAAGATAGCCGAGGCAGGCCATCCAACGCGAAAAAATACTCAATTCACATCATAGAACTGCCTGTTATCCCTGAAATTATCGTCGCCAAGTGAAGAAACAGAAGGGCCTTGCTGCTGTGCATTGGCAACCTTCTTTCTGAACGAAGACCAGTATTTTCCAAATGGCTCCAGAATACTTTCCCTGCGCATTCCCCACTCACTGCTTCCAAACTTGGTAGATGAACGCTTCCGAATTACCGGATCTAGCCCGTCTACAATGAGTTGTATGCCACTTAGTTCACCTGCGTTTGGAAGAATGACATCTGCCAGTTCCTTTGTACCAACAATGTATTCCTGCATTTCTAAGCGAGATTTCCCGAGGTATACGTTCAGAAGATGCTTCAACAATTGCTTCTGCTTGTATTTAAGTGCCGAATTCCTATTCACGGCTTCTATAATGTCTCTCTTGATCCAACGACCCATACGAACATCTGCATCTGTATCTACAAATATCCGAATTGTACCATTCTCCAAGATCCGTTTGTCGTATAGAGCATAAAGACCATACACTATGAGCACGTCAACACCCGGGCTTGTCGAAACTTGCTCGATTTTACTTTCTATGGCTTCGAAATCAAAGCAACTTGGGTCTCGGGACCCATCAGCTGCTTTCTCCGGTATAAGAAAGTCTGCCAGGCTGATTTGTTCCACATTGATATTCGTAAAAATTCGTTCTAGTCTTTGCTTCAACAAATCTGCGGCAAGTTTCTGCAACTGCTTTTGTTAGTAACAAATTTCAAGCAATTGAATGTTCTGCAACAGAATATTATTACTGATGACTTACCTTGCCTGCTGCATGACCACCTGCAATTAACAACACAAGGCATCTTTCCATCTTCAAAAAAGCTGCAATTAAGAATATTAACGAGGGAAATGTTCACTTTGATCGTGAAATGTGTTTTCTTCCCTGTTTCTTTTGGTTCATTCGGCATTTAGCATGAATAGTAACAATAGATTCCACATTAGATAAATTGACACTTCCTATGCAGCGCTTAATTTTTTCCTCCTTTTTTTCTTCCTCTTATCTCTTCCATCCCGGACGTACACCACTACACCACAAGCATAACTCCAATTACATCTTCATTTATTATACGTATACACTTTCATATAGCACAAGCCCAACACCAAAGAGCAACTATTACCCAGAAAGGGTCCAGCAGTATGCACCTCAAAATCTAAAAAGCACAAATATATCGAATCCACAACAATCAGGATTATTTGGTCACTCTAAGCTCCCCCTTCCTTTTCATCTCTAATGCTTTTTTGTATGGGGGAGCGGTAGGCATCTGCACCGGATCTAAGCTCTTCTTACTGTCACTAGAAGCATCCTTCTTATCTATCGGATACGTGGCATCCGAATCGTAGCTTCCGTTTAAATCTCCACACGCTATAAAAGGTGCAATCTTTCTCTCTTCGTCATCAACACTCAAATCATCGTTTAATTTCGCGCGCCCTATTCCCATTCCTTGGAAAAACTCTTCGGTCGAAACATCTGGCCTTAACTCTGGTTTCCAACCTGGTCTAGGCCTATATCCAATGCATACTATAAACGATTCCAGAGAACTACTTCTGGAAGCTCTAGGCTTGGCGCAAATCACCTTATCAAACAAGTAAGATAACTGACCATACAGAAGATCGATGTCTCTGCCTCTAAACACTTTGGCCACAAACGTTCCTCCAACTTTAAGAACACAAGTTGCTAGTTGAAGTGCACTCAATATTAACTGTGCCTGGATGTATTCGTCCAAGTCATGCAATCCCGTCACATCTGGGGCACCATCAGAGCAAACAAAGTCTGCCTTCTCTCCTCCAAAAATCTCGAGAATCTTCTCTAGAGTTTTCGGATGTGTGATATCTGCCTGTAGCGTAGTCACGTGATCAATCGGGGACATAGGTTGTAAATCGACTGCAACGATTCGTGCATCATCTGAATGTGGCTTTCCAAAGATTTCCTTGCTTAAAGCCTGAGACCACGATCCAGGCGCAGCGCATAAATCGACAACCCTTGTGACACCTTTGAATAAATCAAATTCTTCATTTAGTTGAAGAAGCTTAAATGCAGATCTTGCTCTCCATCCCTGCTCCTTTGCTTTTCTGTAATAGATATCTCTCTTATCTTTACTGCTCTTACCCATTATGAGTCACTTGCAATGATTCTAGTAAATCCCTTGGTTGAATTCTGTGACTGACAAACCGTATTAGAGGAGAAACTACGGGATAATGTCATCAAATCTGTATTGTAAGCTTTTTTTTTCAAGACGGAGGGTGAAGTGAAATTTTTTTTAAATGCAGATTTAAATGTGACAACCGCATAATAAAGAAGGAACAGCGAGCGAAAAAATAAAAAAAAGCCGGATAGATGAATGTGAATGAATGATAGGAGAAGGGAGGGCCTGAAAAAATATCAAGATGTTCATTTCAAGCGTTTTTTATTCAATTACTTCGACAATACCCTTGAAAATATACCATTTTTTCCTAAACACAGGTACCTTTATTTATAAAAACATGCAGTCACTACTTAGGCCGACATTTCGTGGACTAAATCTATGTGGACTGCGGAGTTTTAGCTCTGTCAAAGTCTTACTTAACAAAAACATAAACTTGGAAAAAGAATTAAACAAACTAGCCGATATAACAGCATCAATCGAGCAAAAAAAGATTCCTAAAGTTCCCCAGGATCTAGTTGATGAGGCACATTTGCTCAGTGAGTTGAAAAACTTTCATCCAAAGGTGATGACTGAGCATGCGGAGATTCCTGGGCTAAAAAGACCATTACCCCTTAGTGCAGAATTAAACTACTATGCACCTTTTAAAAACAAGGTAGAGTACGGAGATTTGAAGGCAGAGGTGATATTCAAATGCTATGATCCCCGGAATTTGGAATTCTTTTGCAATTTTGCACTTAGAGTGGCATACTACCTAGGAATTCCAGCCACAGGACCAAAACCACTTCCGGTGAGAAGAGAACGATGGACAGTCATTAGAGCTCCATTTGTTCATGCTAAGTCGAAAGAAAACTTTGAGCGGAGGACATACACTCGTATGCTACGCCTTTGGGATGCAAATGAGCGTGTGGTGGACACATTTCTTGCGTATATTAAGGAAAACTCTGTTTGGGGTGTTGGTGTAAAAGTGAATATGTACGTGCGGGAGGCATTAAAGCCATCCAAACAATCGCAAGAGCAGCCAGGCGGTGAAAGTCGCGAGACAAATGGTATTTCTGGTGCCTTGGATGCACTTTCTAACAATTCCGGTAATCCAATTGCTTCTAAAGTTCTTGATTTACTTCAAGACCCAGCTTTTACCAGACATATGTCCCCGGAAGAACTTTCTGAGGTTAAGCATATGGCTGCAAAGCCGGAGGATAAAAACTAACATAGTACTCATGCATGCGTGTATATATTTATGGTGAAAACATAGGCCAGTTCCTGTTTGCAATTCTATTCGATGAAAAACTAGTTAATATACGGTAAAATTGTTCGTATTTTGCCTTTTGAAGTTCAATAATGTGTGCTAGAGAAGGTTAACCTGATAAAGTCGCACATGGCTAAATGCGTAAAATTCAGAAAAGGACGGGAAAAGGCAAACAGGCAGCATCAAATATAATCAATGGATTAGTGGTATCGCTATATAACCATAATAGTGCGTACACAAATAAGAACTTTCAACCATACATCATCCAATCATCAGTATTCTCCTCCTCTGGGGTTGACAGCTGAGCCTGCTTCACAAGCTTTTCTAGTTTCCTTTTTCGGACTGTGGTAACATCTTCTCGGCACAGAGGACACGTTCTATTGAGTTTGAGCCAAGGAGAAATGCACTCGAGATCAAAGCAGTGCCTCGAATCACACGGAAGGCGAACAATTAATGGATATTTATCGTTTCTAAACTCGTTTGTACATATCGGGCAACGAGCATCTGTGGGAAGCTCACTAATTGCAACTCTATCTAATGTATCTACAAAATTTGTATCCACGCCGCCCGCTTTTTTACCATCGTAATCTCCATCACCAAATACAAGCATAGTATTCGGGGAGCTAAGTAATGATTGCATCATATTATGAAATAGTGAACCGTTGACCGACATAGAACCGGTGGTCGCATTATTATCAATATTATCAGATCTTTCAGGTGCAACGTATGAAAACAGTGATTCTACCATTTGTTGTCTCATATCCCGATCTTCACGACTGTCATCTCCAAAAGTATATTGCCCGTTTCTTCCACTAATAAACTGTTCAATGGCATCACTTAACGTTATATGTCTTCGTCCCCTTTCATTATTGGACTGTCTATTCTCATTCTGAGGAGTAGACTCTCCTGAAATATTGTGCTCCGCCTGATATGATGACATCTGAAATACTTTTGAAATATTTGAGGCGGCAAATTCTCTGCTCAATGGAAAAGGTAACAATTTACAAATTTGCAATATGAATCCATCTGTACATTTTGTCTTTGCCTTCAATATTGAACGGCGGGTTACCATCGACAAGATTTATCCAGATTCTTCTATCATGCATATGGGTGCAAGGATGCAAAAGAACTCCCTTGGGGAAGAAGAGATCTTACAAGAGAGACCTTACGAAGATATTTAACAGGTACTGAACAAACACATTCCAATGCTTGTCACAAGGTATGCTTATTCCATTCTCTGTATTATAAAAAGTGGCTATTTCCTCAAGAGCAAATCACACTAGTTAATAACTTGGTAGTTTCTAGCAAGAGGAACAGTGTTTGGGTATTATTTGCGGATGTAGACAAGAAAGCGCCACCTAGTGCCAAATATGATTATATAAACGTGTATTTTGACTTTTTTGGCAATATCAAATCGAGTTTGGCTTTTGATAAAAGTATGATAGTGTCAATAAGAATTGATACATTTTCTCTGATCAGGAATCTGCGTCGCGTCAATTTTTATTTCCTCAAAAATTTTGATCCCCTTTTCCCTAATCCCCGCAGTTGTCTGGTACACGTTTTGTGCTTTGGCATTTTTCAAGATTAATATGGGGTAGACAAGAGAACATCAAAAAACAACCAAACAATTGTTAGCTGAACACGAAGAGTGAACTTAGTGTTTGAATTAGTTGATTCACATTCTTTTTCCTCATCAGGGGATCTGGTTTATTACCGCATATAAAATTACAGACAAAGCACAATATGGAGATGGATGAGCACACATTTGCAATATGGGCTTCGACAATACTACTTTTCGGAACTGTGATTGCTCTTAGGCTAATTACAGTTCTTCCGGGCATTAGTCGAAACCCGCTTCTGTTAAGCACACATAAACATAAAGCTCCTGAGAAAGAATCTATAGCCAAAGAGGAAAATGAGAAGACGACAAAGACTAATCCTGTAAATAAACAGCATAAACCGATCAAGTTATTGGTTCTCCTTGGATCAGGTGGACATACAGGTGAGATGATCCGAATCTTGAAGCAGTTCCATCGGCTGTCTACCTTTAAACGGCATTATATAATCTCAAGCGGTGACTCGACGTCGATAGAGAATATCACTAAATTTGAGGCATTAAAATCGAATAAAGAAAAAGAGAAGGCAGAGTCTACAAGTTATAGCAAAGCTATTAAGTATACAAAACTTCCGAGAGCCAGAAATATAGGCGAGGGGAAATTACTCGCTACTTTTCACACTATATACTCGTTTGCGATTACAGTATTAACATTTTGCACATTGAGCCGTGGAGAGTATCCAGACTTGTTTCTCTGCAACGGTCCTGGTACAGCGATCCCTGTCGCGTACACTCTTTTTGCAATGAAGTTTCTTGGCCTGTGCAAAACAAAAATCGTCTATGTAGAGTCTTTGGCTAGAGTTCAACAGCTCAGTCTCACTGGGTTGCTTATTCTACCGATAAGTGACCGAGTTGTCGTTCAGTGGAAGCCGTTGGCCAGGAGATACCGCCGGTGTGAATACTATGGGATTTTGGTTTAGAAGGGAAATAAACGAGCCGGATGTCATGTATACGATATTTTGGCAAGAAAGAGTCGCTGTAGTTTGTTGGATCACTGAGGCTGAAAAAAATAATGAGAAAGTAAAAAAAAAAAAAAAAAAAAAGTAAATAGAAGACACGCAGAACGATAAGATAATCAAAAAAGGGGAAGCGGGATACGGAGAACGGGGAGCTGTGCTAAATGCTCGTCTAGGCCCACATATACGAATGAAATAGAGGTGAATTGGGCCCAAAAGGGAAACCCAGAACAATAAGATGCCGTGCTTTTTAGTGCGGCCCTTTTTTTTTTTCAATTTCACATCATTTCATATGGCATTGTTATTTTTTCTGTCTATTAGACTCGTTCCTAGTTTCCAAAACCAGTTGGTGTGGTTAGGGATCATTCGAAGTGGTTGGCTGTCTGAACAATGTGAATTTAGACCGGTGTGTGTGTGCTGTTGTGTGAAGTGAGTATTCGGCAGTATATGCAGGAAGAAATATTCAAAGTTGGCCGGTCCAATATTTAAACATGAAAGAATCTCATTTGGTCCCACATACATCCTGCTTCAGATGCATTTAGATATTTAATACTTTTCCAGCAGGTGTTTCGGCAACAACAATATTCGGAGCAGTAGCAGAATCAGCTTCTTTATAAACAGTAATATCAGCTTCAACAGAAACAACTAGGCAAGGACTGATTCTCTTATTTCTAGTACACAGACGATGAAACTTTCAACATCGATTCTCAGCAGCCTATTTTTCGCGGCCTTGGCATGTGCAGACGGTGAATTCAACGTTTTATCGTTTAACGTTGCGGGATTACCCGAAATCTTGCAGAGTAACGGCGAGTCTTTGGATAAGACAACTGCTACCACGCAAATCGGTAAAAAATTCAGCGAGTTGCGTGACCAATTGGACGTGATTCATGTTCAGGAGGATTTCAACTACCATGCAACCCTCTACAAGTATGATGATCATCCATACAGAACCGCTACTTCCGGCGGTGTACCATTTGGATCTGGTTTGAACACCCTTTCGAACTACAACTGGGTGGATTTCTCCAGAACCAAGTGGAATAAGTGCTCTGATGCATCTGAGTACGATTGTTGGACACCAAAAGGGTTCACGCACATGCGTATGGAGCTGGAATCTGGTGTTTACATCAGCATGATCAACTTGCATGCCGATGCAGGTACCGAAGACGGTGATGAGACTGCAAGAGACTCCAATATTCAGCAGGTGGCTGATTATATCGATTCCTGGGCCACAGACGAGGCTGTGATTGTCTTTGGAGACACAAATTCACGTTACACGAGAACTGACGACAACATTTCTGTGTTCAGCAGTCAAAATGGACTAACTGATGCCTGGGTGAAATTAATTCGCAACGGTGTTGCTCCATCAAAAGGAGCCGATGCAATTATGTGCAGCAATCCTTCAACGACAAACAATTGCGAGGTTGTCGACAAGGTGTTCTACAGATCGTCAAAGTTCGTCACTTTGGATGCGACGGCCTTCAATTACGTGGGGTCTGATTTCGAGTATGACAATGACACACTTTCGGACCACAATCCAATTCTTGTGAATTTCACGTACACGGTTTCGGACGATTTCCGGACCTCTGAGCTCACCGGTGGTAACTATGGTGAAGTTTTCTTTAATGACATTAACAGCTTAACTGATGGATCGCATCCTACAAAGCTTTCGTTCAGAGGTGCCAAGCGGTTGGATAATGTTGGTCTTACTTTGAGCAGTGGTACTGTTTTGTCGCACGGTGGATCCGGGGGAGATTTGAGTGAGCTTACATTGGCTGACGGCGAGTACTGGACTAAAGCCACTTTGTGCACGGGAACAAAGAGTGGCACTTTGAGAAACTTCTATATTAGTGCAACAACTTCGAAAGGCAATGCTTTATCTGCCGGCTCGAAGACCTCGGACTGTACTTCGTATGAGGCACCGAGCGGATATCAGATTGGTGGATTTTATGGCCAGTCTGGCGACAATGTTGACCAATTAGGTTTCATCTACATCAAGACCTAAGCTGTACAGGCAGGCAGGTAGATTTACACTTCATGGAAAAAGCTTTCTTTTCTCATTCTCTGCGGTACTATATATATTCGTTGCCCTAGACGGCATTAAATGTTATTACGATAAACGCTATACTGTTACATGCCACTGTTCTGCTGACTATTTCAAATAGGAAAGTTGGAACACCACTTACGCTTAAATCTAAATCTAAAGCTCAAAACTGCTACTCAACGTCTTATAAACCATACCCTCCCCCTTTTTTTTTGATGTACGATGCTTCTTAACTTTCTTTACACCGCTTTCAGCCTTTTTGTCTACCTCGGCTATCTTTCGCTTGCCAGGCTTTTCATCTTCACGTGCTAACTTCACCATTTGCATTCTGACGACGCTTGATATGGCATATAGTTCCTTTTTTGTGTATTCACTGCCCGTATTGGCAGTACCCGTTGCCCAGCAAACTCGGATAGGCACATCATTACGTACCACAATGACGCATGGCTTCTTGTATTCATTATCTATCGGCTCTCTCCGAACGGATGCGTATCTTTTGAAAACCTCATTTGCCATTTTATTAGCAACCTCACGACTAGAAAACCTCACATATCCAAACCTTGCCCTTGTGTTTAAGAAAACAGATTCGACAATCTTTTGTCTGGAATCACCTTGCTTGTTCAACGCATCGAAGTATTCTTCAATATCGTAGTTCGCCACATGGTCGTTCACCCCAAATAGGAAGAACGATCGGATATCACCATTTTTTGGAGGTTCTTGTAGGCCACTTTTGAACGGCAGACCCTTGCACAAATGTAGCAACTCTTTTTTATTCAACTTGGCTCCTCTCTTATCCTGCTTTTGAGTTTTCCTCGTTTTTTTCTCAGTCTTATTTTGTTCTTCCCGCTTTTTACCATCCGTAAGCTCTGATATTTTTGCCAATAAAAGCTTCGCACGTTCTCCAGAACTCATGATAGAACCACTCTCGTCTTCACGCTTGAACTTTCGATCTAACTGGTTCGCATTGTAAATTCGAGAAACCACATTTCTTGCATCATGAACAATCGCATCAGGCAAGACGTCTGTGCCAGCACCGCCTGCCATTTTCAGAAGCTGGTCTCTTGTCTGCAAATCGATTCCCAAACTAAGATCAAGCATACAGCTCTGACAGCAGTTTCTTGCTCTTGCACACGTTAAACATATAACTGTTTTTTTCGGCCTCCCACTTCTTTTTGGGGTCCAACTAAATACTGTAAAAGGCCGAGTGCAAGTTTTACAGCGTGCTCCGTTTCTTTCTCTGGTCATTTCCACATACGGATTATCCCCAAGGCATTTTTCACACACTGCCGGTGTTGTATCCTCGTTATATGACATGCTTGAAATAAAGCAACTGTTTTCTGATAGCTGGATTCCTTAGTTAGAATGTGACGGTTAAAAAGATGAAGCTTCGATATTTCTCTTGAAGCATTATGTGAACTGCGAATATCCTGTGCACAGCCGTGATACGAAGATGCTAAAAAAAATATATATATTGAGGATAAAATTTTCAGATAGTCTGTCTGATCTTCAATAAATCGGGATGGTTCTTATCAGGCAGAGTAGTATCTAGCTCATGAATCTTAACCTAGCAATTTAAATTGCATCAAATCTATATAAGAACATCAAAATGCCTAAGGCGGAATCAGATATTCTTAAAAAAATTAAAAACAAGCAGCTTCGGAGCCAAATATATGGCGAAATGAAGAAGCAGGAAGAAAAAGAGAAGTTGAAGCTGCGAAGAGAAAGGAGGAAAGAAGAGCTAGAACATCCAGAGTTGAAGGAAAAAAGATTGACAGAGAATGTTCCAGCAACAATCGACTCCAAAAGAGTCTTTGATGAGACGGTGAATGCACAGGTTGAAGGACAGGATGATTTCGAAGAGTACTTTAAGAATCCAGAAAAAGATCCTAAAATACTGTTGACAACAAATGCACACGCACATAAACAAGCATACGAGTTTGCAGCCATGCTCGTGGAGATAATACCAAATACAACATTTGTCAAGAGAAAGCGCCAATATAGTATGAAGGATATGGCAAAATATTGCACGCACAGAGAGTTTACACACTTAATTGTGATTAATGAAGATAAGAAAGAAGTAAACGGTATGACCCTTATACATCTTCCGGAAGGACCAACATTTTATTTCTCCATAAACTCATTCGTGAAAAGAAAGCAGATAACAGGCCATGGAAGTCCAACCGACCATATTCCAGAGTTGATTCTCAACAATTTTACCACAAGGCTAGGAAAGACTGTCGCAAGACTTTTCCACTCACTCTTCCCTCACAGACCGGAATTCCAGGGAAGACAGGTTATAACGCTGCATAATCAGCGTGACTACATCTTCTTCCGTATGCATAGATACATCTTTCAGGAGAATAAGCGTGTGGGACTCCAGGAACTTGGCCCCGAGTTTACATTAAGGCTAAGAAGGATTCAGAAAGGTATAAAGGGAGAAGTTGCTTGGGAATATACCACGGCAATGTATAAGGACAAAAAGAAGTTCTACTTGTGAAGAGATGGAGGCGTATATAGTGTACCTGACATTACAAGAATGACCATTAATAAATTTAGTGCTTGATCTAAGAGATAACACTACGAAGCAACGTACTGTATACTTTATTCCTAACGTACCTAGACAGTATGTGGATAATGGACAGTGTCATTTTATTGAACATTGATATTCGTCCTCGAGGTATATCTAATAATTTCTTAGTTACTATTTCTTATCTTCAATCTTCTCAAACAAATCCCTTGCAATCTTTATATCCTCAAGAACAAGATTTTCATCCTCCAGCTGGTATTGAACACCCATCGGCCCAGAACCGTGATTGCTGTTGTTATTATCCATAATAACCATTATATATGTATTTGATGTAAGAACGTCTAAAAAAATGGATGAGTTTCTTCCGTGAAGAACCAGATTGCTGAAATTCGTTCTGATTTTATTGACACTTTGCTTGTATGTTTTTATGATGTTTGATATCTTTTCAAATCGCTTTGGATCCAAGTCATCAGCTTTAAGTAATTCCTTTGCCTCCTCTCTATTTTCGGCCAATGAGCTTGAGTATCGGTTGGTCGATGAAATCACAAGAAAAGTAGTTTTCTCAAACAGAATTATTTCACGTGCATTCATGATACGATTCAACTTTGCTAAGTACTGCTCATAAAGAGAAATGTTCGGGATAAGCGAGCAAACAATAGACGACCAGGCTTTATACAAACTCTCATCCCAAATAGACGTAGCGAAACCCTCAATAGCAAATCCATATTCCTTCTGTGCAATCACCTTAAGTTTGTTGAACATCAAGTCAAACAACTCCTGCCTCTTATTTATCTGGATAAGGTCCATCTTATGGATAAGAATGAATATCTTAACTTCTGGTGAATACTTCTTCAAGTTACCTAGTACTCGCTTAAACGTCTCTATGTCCTTTTGCACCTCTTTACTTTCAACATCAAACAAATATATGAGCACTTCACATTTGTTAAACACGTTGTTGGATGAATTGGCTCCTGTGCTTCCATTTCTGGATCCCGAGGAATCTCCACTTAAAAAGTTATCCATAAATATATCCTGTCCACCGCAATCCCAAAGATTCAAAGTCATATTATTGAGAAATCTCAAGTTCGAATGTTCTACATCAATGGTTGCACCCAATCGCCTCGTATCAAAGGCTGAATAATTGGAAAAGATGATAGATCTCATCGATGACTTTCCCGAACCAGATCTACCCATTAACAAAAGCTTCTTTCCTGATGACATCTTGCCAGTACACTGCTTTTTTTAACAGCTTGTTGAAATATACAATTCAAAGAATGCCAATTACCCAAGATAGAATGCCTGGGTTAGCACTTCAAACGTAATAAAGATGAGTACCATTCCTTAGATAAAGGTCACGTCTCTAACTACTGCTTTTTATTTTTTTTTCTGTCTCTTCCAGTTAAGCAAAAGGTCGATTGACGGGTCGCTGGACTTCTTTGAATCAATCGGCCTCCTAATTCGATATTTGGTAGCTTTGAGCTAACATAAGATAAAAGAACATGTTGGAAGAAAACGAATACATAATTTACAAATGAAAAAACGGCTTGAACATTCAGTTTTCACTGAATAGTTTCATTGATAACGCATTCATATACCACTGTATGTCCAAATGTATGCATATAAAAATATTAACACTGCAGCCATACCCCTTGTCACCATCACAGAAACGCCCGAAAAGTTGAATAAATTTATGTCAATTTGTGAATAAACGGATACAATCTATTAACTTGTGAATAACGGCATTGGTTTTGGGCAGGTTGCTTGTAAGAACCAGGACTGGTCTTTAGCACAGCCTTGAGAGCACTGAGAACGATTCACCTTATTTTTTCACTTTTCTTTTCAGGCGCTCGAACTTTTCAGCGCTTAGAACCAAGATATGATGCTTTCATGAACATTAATTCGATGCATTCTGTTGTATTATCTGTAGATCAGGATTATCGGCTGCAATGTGTGGTATCTTACTTCATTATTCAGCAACAGACGACTTCTCAGCGAATAAATTCAAGTTAACAGATGGTGAAACATCCAAATATCGAAATTTAATACTTGATGTCAACTACCAAATCGAATCATCTGGAATAATATCCCCTACTTTTGCGAACATTGCACCAAAGGTATATGACAGAGGCACTGATTTTTGTTTTTATAAGGCTTTGAAGCATGTTGAAATGTTCTCATCCGTTCTTTCATTGAGGCACCCGCTCACTAGGCAACCGTACACCGAAAAGAAAAGCAGGTTTATTCTACAGTTTAACGGAGAGCTATATAATGAAGAGATCCAACTAGAGGAGAACGATGTTCAATTTGCCCATAAGCTTCTACAGGAAAATGATGGTGATGTGATAAAGACTGTGCATTATCTAGATGGAGAATTTGCATATAGTATTACTGATGTTGAGGACCACAAGATATATTTCGGAAAAGATGTTTTAGGACGAAAATCTCTACTATATGGACTTTCAGAAGATAACAGTGAGCTCTATGTGACCAGTTGCCTGCCAGACAATGCTAGCCTTTTGAAGCAGTACATTTTTCATGAATGTAAGCCTGCCGTTGTGTATGTATACGACACGAAATTGAAGCATTTATCCGAAATCGAGCAGCAGTCTTCATCCGAGGACAATTTTCATGTCAATGCAGATTGGGAAAGTAACACCAGCCGTACAGAAGAGCAAGTTAATAACATTTTGGACTCGCTTCAAAATTCACTTGAAGAGTCCATCCGCAAAAGAATATTTACCGTCTTCCCTGTTCAAAAGGCAAAAGCCAATTATGCCATACTATTTAGTGGGGGAATAGATTGTACATTATTGGCTGCATTCTGTGCACTGCTTTCCATAAAAAGCGATCTCAGCCCTAAAATTGATTTGCTTAACGTCTCTTTTTCGAATTTACGAGCAGGAACAGATCCATCGCAAACACCTGACAGGAAACTTGCAGTGAAAAGCTGGAAACATCTTCAAGCAAAGTACGCATCGGTCCAATTTAACCTGATCGAGATGAATATTACATATGAAACCTATCTAGAGCACAAGGCCAGGATTACCAATCTTATGTATCCCAAAGACACTGTGATGGATTTGTCAATTGCCGCTGCTTTTTACTTTGCATCTAGCGGTTATGGAAATATCGTCAACCCTGATGGATCTAGAACATCATACACTAGCGATTGTAAGGTTCTCCTAAGTGGATTGGGAGCAGATGAGCTATTTGGCGGCTATACGCGCCATGAAAGAGTTTTCACCGGGATATCGAATCAGCGAAAAAGAAACTTGAAAAACAAGCCGCAAAAAGACACCACACATTATGATGTAGAAAAGGATTTGGTACCTAAATTGAGGGATGAGCTTCAGCATGATCTTTCTAATTTATATATCCGGAACATGGCTCGGGATGATAGAGTCATATCTTGCTGGTCGAAAGAAGTTAGATATCCATATTTGGACATGCAGTTTGTTCGTTTCTCTAGTGAAAAGGTTCCACTCGATTTGAAGTTACACTATGATAATGCATCTGGTGAGATTACCCGAAAATATGCACTCAGACTGCTCGCTTTAAAAATCGGCCTTGATTGGGTTGCAGGAGAACCAAAAAGAGCCGTTCAGTTTGGTGCAAGAAGTGCCAAAATGGAGATGGGCTCAAGTCATGTGAAGGGGACAGATAAAGCATGATCATGACTTGTACTTTTATAAATGGCTATCAAGTCATAATATGTATTAATAGACTTAAGACTACCAAGCTAATGTTGGTCCGCTTATTTTTTCAAAACCACGAACTCGATGTGGCTGTTGTAATCGCCAAACTTAAGACGGTCCTTGTCTTTGAGCTCAATGTAACGTTGTTTTGGCAGTTCCGTTTTGCTTTCATTCAGAAAAGTTCCGTTAGTAGAATCAAGATCCAAAATGTATAGTTTAATCTCACCCAAATCCTTAGATCTCCTAAACTGAAGAACTGCATGTCTCTTTGATACCACAGACTCATCATCGGTTTTTCCATTTAAAGCTAAATCGGCAAGATCTGAATCTCTGCCAATTGTAATGTATGACTTCCCTATCAGTAATGGCACCTCAACCTCATCTTTGGTCAAGTCATCAAATTTGAAGACATGATACCCAGTTTCATTCTCAGGCTCAAATTCATCCTCCGGTGGTGTGTAAAACGTCTTCGCATCGTATTTAGGGCCCTGTAAATGTGAGTAATTTAATATACCAGAGGGCTTCATAACTACCTTCAATCTTTTTTTGACGGTTTTTACTTGATCGTCATCACTTTTGAATGGAGGTCTGTATTTTCTTGGTCGTCTACCGAATTGAATCCGGTGTCTAACTTTTGGCTCCATTATATCCCTTGGTAAACTCTTAGTAATTTTATGATAAGCTATCGGGATGTATCACTTGATAAGGACGTATTCTTGAACATTATAATTTATTGGTTCGAATTTTTATAGGAACACCAGCTTTCTCAAGGAGCGCTAAAGCCCCCGTCTATCGACGCGACTGGCTTTGCTAACGGTGGACTCTCAAACAAGTGATGGGGAAAACAAAAGGGAAGGGGAAGAAAAAAAAAGGTGCAAACACATGTTTGCGTATGATTGGTTGTCATTTGGGACTCTAGCCTTTCACGTCTAACATTATCAAAGTACGAAAAACCATATTTTAACGTCAACATAAGCTATTTTTCCCAGAGAACATTTGTTTGGCAGGATGGGATCGTATCCAATTTACTTTAAAGAACCCGTCAGAGTAAGTATTCTTCAAGTATAGAAATTCCCAAACGGCTGTATGATGAATTGGTACATCGAGATAGCAGTGTAAAGTTGATGCACACAATGAAATATATTTGCAGTTGAATTAATGGTAGCTTTACGAGCTTCTAAATGTGTTGCATTGAACTCTTACTAAGTGCATTAACCAACCTCTCAGCGTTCTTGTAACATATTTTACTGTGTTATTAGTGTGCTCTCCTTTACGAATTAGTTACTAACATACATACAGTGGCTTCGCTGGTGTGCACACAACAAACCTAACATTTTCTTCCCTTGTGCAATAGCAGCTATGGGTCCGGTGTTTCTATTTGTCATCACCCCACTAAGAAAAAAGTTTATATATCCAAATGCTGCTCCTCTTCCAATGGGTGGATATCCAATTCCAAATAGAGCAAGAGAACCAATTAGTGGATATGATGATGAGGAAGAAGTCCAAGCAACGACGAATTGATAACCACATGTTCGGCCCATTTCTGTTATTTATAGCTACTACAGCACCCATATTTATTTATTCCATTTTCATCTTCTTTACTCTGCAATATCGATTAATATACAATAAGAAATAAAGATAAGCATGTAGGTCGTCTTCTAAAAAACGAATGTATGTGTATTGTGTTTATGTATATGTACAAGATTTTAGACTTGATTCATTAATTCACCACTTGTAAAACGGAGATACTGGCCCTCTTAAACTCTGGCCTGTCAAGAATGATTTCACAGGTTTGTTGTTCTTCCTTGCATTTTCCTCATATTTCAAACGTTTTAAGGTCTGGTTTGTCTTGAGAAGGAACCTCACACTCACAAAACGCTGCACAATAATTCCAGATCGTCCTCTTCCCTTGCACTCGACTCTTTTGAGAGGAGAACCATCAAAGTGAACCCATGACTCCGCAACATATATCTTATTAGGGTCGTATTTCATACTCTCGGCATCCTTGAGACCCCTCTCAAGCATTTCTGCTAGTTCTCTAGCCACTTTTTTCTGCATAAAGTGTAGCTGTGTGATGGCTTTTTTTAATGGAAGGTTTTTCAATGCTCTAAGAACCGGGTTGGTCTTCTTCACGGAAGACTTCATCCTCCATGATCTCAAATAAATAGATGGCTCCAATGCTTCTATCACCTCTCTTGTGAGCTTCATACTGTATACACTACCATCTGGTAGCTTAATCCTGTCCCCATTCTTGAAGAATCCATTCTTTTTGACGTTATCGAGATAGAGGCGTCTCTTTAGTGGGCTCAACAATGAATTCACCGTCTTGTATGGCTTTGGATGTAAATATTCCTGAAGCTTTTTATCATCTTTTGGTGCAACATAGCTGATTTCACCTGGTGTTGTATCTTCAAGCTCGTCTTTCTCACTCTTTGGCTTTTCTTTAACCAGCTGATCCTTGGTGGAAACATTTGGTGTTAAGGATCCAAATAGTGACGACGACGAATCAGATTCCTCTTCTTTTTTTGTTGTCTCTGCTTTCTTATCATTAATCTTCGCTTCACTGGCATAAGTTCTCACGCTTTGTAATATTATTGGCAATCTTGATAGTCTCGTCAGATTTTGACTGAAAGGCACAAAGCATCCAGCTCTGCCAATTAACCGCACCGATTTGGTGGCCTGCTTCAGTATCCCAAGCATATAATGTTCAGTCTATGTGCAAATTTGCCACCGGGAAATATAATGGTGATCACTGATCAAAAATATAACTTACAATGTTAAGATTACGCAAGTTCATGAACCGAAGGAGATAGCTTTTTCTGTTTCTCACGCTTTTTGCTCCCTCCTCGCTCTCGAAAAATTTCCCCATCCCCTACGCTTGGTGAGAGGCATTTGCCGTTTTGGTGCAAGGATTCATTTTCTGGCTTTTTCATTACTATTCGAGTATTACGCAATCTTTCTGCTTGGTGCGGAAATGGCACCGTCTGAAAGCAAGTCTAAATTTCGGCTCCAATTGTCAGCCTCTTAGTTGCTGATTGTATTTGGAAGCATCCTAGGATATTTTGATTCTGAGTATCCATAACACGCTCATACATAAATAGTGAACACCGATTTCCTGTATTCGCACAATTTATGTTTGCACATTATGTTGTTATATCTGCAACCCAGAATTTCGCTATGCTGAGCAAGAAAAGTTATTGTTCCATCGTTAATATTTCCCACCAATTCGCACTCGCCCTATTATTACTTCTACGTATATTATTCAAATAATAGTTGGTATCTATACCGTAGTGGTGGAATTTCACGTTATCAATGAGGATATATTCCTCCCGATAGCATTGTATTTCTTCATCATATATTATTATTATGAAAGGAAATGTGCTTGGGGTAGGGTTTTCTATCGCAAAATCTGGGGTTTCAAAGAATTCAGTAAAGACAATCTAAGTATAAACGGCGATGCTACACGTATTTTCGGCTTTGTTCCCTTTGTTACAATCTAAATTTTTCTGTCCTTATTTTTAATCTCAACTTTCTTAAAAGCATGCTAGAATGACGTATTTTTAAATACGCAAAGGCACCACGCCGAATTGCTACAACCTATTTATTATATTTTAGAAGTCTTACACATTCATTGGCTTATCGGCATTCCCCTTGATTTATTATTATTATAATTTTTTTTTTGTGCTGTGTTTGCCTCTCAAGATTAAGAAGATCCTATCCTATCTGTAGAAAGGGTTCGGTTCCATTTCTTAGGAACTATGAAATTCAATTGGATTCATGTGAAATGGAATGCCCAATATAAGCATTCATTACTAGCATAATAATGTTTGTACAGTACAGTGTAAATAATATCCGCAGTTAAATGTGATGTGCCTACATTTTGAAAGCCGTAATTTTGTGCCTACATTTACCGTAAGTGGAGTGCTATTATCCGCATTGAGCAGGCCTTTTTAAATTAATTGTTCAATTACTGTTGCTAGATGGTAGTGCCTGATTCTCGCTATTTACACACATATTGGCACCCCCATGCAAGCCTTTATTTATTCAATGCCAGCTTTTATTTGCTTGTTTGTAGTTTCTGGCCCACTGCCTTGGGCTTTTGTTTTTTTGTTTTTTTATATTAGCCGTTACTTAATTTCAAGCGAGTGATTCATCTGGCCCCCCGCTACGTTATCTACTTAATTATTAAATAATTTACGCACATTTCTGATTTTGATTTTGCAAACTCCTTTCAGCAGAGTAGTCCCCCATATAACCTCCTGATTTACATAATGTACATCTTTTCCCTTCAATCTTTCGTTCTTCTTGTTTCACTTCTAATTCTCGTCTCCTTTCATCACTCTTCTATTTTCGTTCCTATTCCCAGTCTCTTCTTGTCAATCTCGTCTCGTAAGCCCGCAATATTCCTTTCTATCTTCTGATTGCACTGGCTGCTTTTAAAACCGCCACAATATTCATCAAATCTGCTCATCCAGTATATTTCTATCTTGTTTTTGTTGATAGACCGTCATGGGTTTAGTCTATGCAGAAAATTTTCAGGTTTCACCTTCTTCACCTCGAAGTTCATTTCGGATCCCTAGAACCAGGCCAACCTCAATAAATGAATCGGTTTCCGACTGTTCAGGATACACACCCCGGAAGTTGGCCATTCTACCCGAATCTAAGTGTACTTCTGAGCAGAATGCATGCTCACCGCCAACTCAAAATCCATTGATAACTGCAGCTGTTGCTCTTCCTCCAATTACAACTTTTGGGGCTGCCTCGCCGTCTTTTCCCGCCATTGAATCCTCTATACTTGGGGACGAGCAAACTAAATCATTTCCGCTTCCAGCAGTGGACTATTCGGCAGGCATAAGTGATCCAAATAGTCAGGATCTAACAGATCGTCCCAATATTCTTCGCTGCAACGGATGCCACAACCAGATCTCTCTTAACAAATTTGTGATCTCGACTAACTTTTACGGCAATTATGGGCCAGCATTGTTTGTTTCGGATGTTCTTAATGTCAAGTTATCAGACGATAAGAGTTTCCAGCGGATGAGGACTGGCCGTTATGTTGTTAAAACTATATATTGCCGTCAATGTCAGACGAATATAGGCTGGAAATATCTGTTCAGTGAGGAGGATGGTGAGAAGTACAAAGAGGGCCGCTTTGTCATTGAGCGGACTCAATTGGAAGAAGTTCCGTACTGAGCCTTATGCATGTCCGCATCTTCTTTTTTTAGTTTCATCGTTTTATTTATCTTTCGCTTTATTTTGGGAATTGTTTATTCATTTTATGCTACTTCTTTTGGTATAGGTTGCCACTAAGGATGGTGGTAGCTTGAAATATTGGTTTAAGGTTTTTCTTCGGTTTATTTCTGTTTATTTCTTTCTTCATTATTCATGAGATCTGCTGTGTCGTTAACTTAATCGAAATCCTGGATATATATCTGGTAGCTATGGAATTCTTTAAAAAGGGGCCTAGAAAAGGGATATTTTCCCTTACCGATATTCCGGATTAGGAAGTCGGGATTACACTTTCAGGCGTTTCACCCAAAATGCCAGAGTCGAACTTCATACAGGAAAACCATACAATGTAGTTTTGGATCGGAGTCATTATCATGGTACAAACGCATATATAGAATATATCAAAGCGGGAAAAAGAAGTGAAAATGGGAATTCGGAATACAGGATCAAAAGAATGGCAAAGTAGGCAATAACAGAAGAAGCATTCCAAACGTGGGGAGTAAGATAAGAAGAGTAAAGCAAGAAAAAAAAATGCGAACCAAGGATCTCAATAGTAAACTAACCAAGTATCACACTGGAACATCGATGATATTGATAGTAAAAAAAAAAAAAAAAAGCAAAGCGAAATATTCCCACTCACACGTACAATCCTATCCTGTCTTGTCACAAAGTCATTCATCATTAAGTTTGAATCACAACGTATCAATATCGTCAAAGTCAGAAGAGAAATTACTACTACTGCTGCGATCTGTGCTTGTGTTGGCGCCTAATGAGCTTGAAGATGATCTACTGGAGCCATTTCCATTGGTGTCTTTGCTCGAATGTAATTCTGAGCTGGCCCTGTTTGGATTTTGATCTCTCCCTTCAGAGTCCGAGCTGCCGTCACTAGAACTTTTCGTAGGCCGTATACTTCTAATCTTTCCACCTGCGATCTTGAAAGAAGCCAAAGTATCAGCAACAACAGGAGTGCCAGATTTTTCGAAGTTGCTTGTTTCACTTTCCTCATACACCACTGGCAATGTTTGGCACATGTTATTCACATTTTTGCGTGGAGGTGGAGGTGCCGGGGCAAACGGGGACTTTTTTAATGCCGTTAGCGTCGTTAAATCGCCCGCTGTACTATCCGCACTTGTAACTATAGGAACAGCTGGAGAATAGTCATGAGTCCGATCCACATCAAACGTGCCATAAGCTCCCCTGCGGCCGTTTTTCTCGTCATCCGAGAAGTCTCCACTCTTCTCCTCCGTGAGATCCCTCGTTGAGTCTGTGCGGCTAAATCTGCGCTTTCCCCGGAAGAAAAAGAACCATATTCCAGCCAACAGAGCCATAATCACGCCGACGGTACATCCGATGGCAATTCCAGCCACCGAAGCACGGGTAAGTCCCTTCTTTGAACTGTTCATGAGCGAATCGGGGACGTAATCACTATGCAAGTTGCGGAAATCGGCCAAGTCCGTCGTAATTACCGCCGGGTGAGTGAAACTTGCAGATGACGAGGCCGCCGGAATTTCTAGAAATGCCGTCGTTGTTATCGGCACCTCCACGTTGAAAGTGGTCAGCGAGTCCGTCACATAAAACGGCTGGGTGTATTCTATGCGTGTTGAATAGTACGGCGTGCCGGCCGACATATAATCCGGATAGATGGTGGTTAGTTCGACTGAGTATTCAGTAGAGGACAAGTACATGGTTGAAGATGGCGAGGTTCTATTTGAAATGGTCCTAGATGAGGCCCGGGTAGGGGTAGCCGATGAGGATGGCCGCCTTGATTTGGAAAGCGAGGAGTTTGATGCACCACTTGCTTCAACACTAGTATAAATGGGCAAGGTCGCCGGCGACCTTGTGGTGGTTTCAGTAATGGTATCTCCGGTACCTGCGACGTACTGAATGACAATAGTTTCGTAGTCGGATGAGGTAGTTGAAATTTGCGTGGTGGTCGAAGTTGTCGAGCTTGTAACTGTAAGAATATCGCTGGACCCGGTTGAATTAGTAGAGCTGGAAATTTCCGAAGAGCTTCCATCTGAAGTTCCACTGGGCTGCGTGGTTGATGAGAGGTATGAAAACTGGTCGAGCGAGCTCGAATTGGTCGAAATATAGTACCCACCCTGTGATACTAGTGAATCCAATAAAAGTGAAAGTTCTGCACTGTCCGTTGGTAATGCTGATAACATAGTGGTCTGCGTCACAAACACGGTCGCTAAGTGCTCGTTGGCACTGCTGGACAAACTTGCAACCGTTTGCAACGACTCTGTGGATCCCCTGTCCATGTTAAGTGTAGTTGTAGCGGGACCCTGATCAGTTTGAGATTCTGAAAATGTATCAGTAGTCAAAGATACGTCCCTGGCATGAAGTGGGTGCCTGTGTATATGATGTAATGCCATTAGCAAGGAAAAACGCGGCGCAGTTCAAGCGGGGCAGGTCTAAGTATCAGCTGCAATATTTAAGTTGTGGGCAAAAAGTAGTGGGTCTAATAATTCGTCACTGTAGCGTCACTTATTTATTATATGCGACACGCTCAAGTGCGATCTAGAAGCGAATGTTATAGCGCGAGAATCGGCTGTTTGAAAAACGAATGTAAAGCAGTTGGTGTAGTGCTGTCACAGCAGAATGATATTCTTTTGCTATCTAATTTGGATTAATTGTAAGCTTGAAGTGTGAAATTATGGTTGTGAACTGTTTCTAATGCCATAAGTGAAAAGCACCTGTTCATTGATCTCTCTTCTACCAAAAAAAAAAAAAAAAAAAAAAAAAAAATCCGTGGTCCCGAAAGTACGTAAGCATCATCTCGATAGAAAAATTATATACATTATCGCAGACCAAAATGCTTTCCCAGGAAGTCATCTAAAAAAATCTTTTAACGGACTTCTTTTTTTAGAAGGTACTTAATTTTTTCTTTGTAGTTGAATCACAACAGAAATACAAAATGCAAATCGCCATAGATAGATTGGGATTTAAAATTCACGGGTATTGTCTGGTGAAATAATAACATGGGTGAGAACTTAATAAGATTAAAGAATAATGAATTCAGCAAATTGGGCTCATAGCTCTTTTTTTATTCATTCCGATCGTCGTGCGGCGGCGGATTGCACCCTCTCGTTCCTATTTAGGGCCCAAAGGATCAAAGAACAGAAAAATATAAACATTGATCCATCGCTCCGTGGATTCATTTCTCTGTACATTATTGAACCCAGTCGATTTCCCAAGTATACGGTTCGTTTTCTTTCCTTTATGCATTTTCATCACTTGTTAAATCATGCCCCCTACATTGTAATGTAGTGCTTCTTGCTGGTCTGATTAGAAGTTTTTTTTTTTTTTTTTTTTTTCGAAGATTTTTAACCTTTCCTATTATTAACATTATTTAGGCTCCTTGCCCACCCGCAGCGGTTATTGTTTTCACGCTTTTAATTAATTTTATACGTGAATTTTATACGTTTGAACTGGTCGGCCTACGATTCGTTTACTACACGAGAAGTTTAGGTCCGAGAGAGCGAGTTTCTTCTCTTCAAATTGCTATTATTTCAATATAATGATGCCAGAGATCAAACTTGTCGCCAAGGCTACTGCATATCACCTTTCTTCTTTATGATGTCGATAAATTGCACAATTTCACACATTTCATTACGCAAATGATAGCTGTTTGTTATTTCAACAGCACCTGAAATATATTACCGTCATCAACGCTAACGCTGTCCGATTTTAATGATTTCTCTGCCCTTTTTATTGAATATATGCTTTCTTTGGTGATGCCTTGCTCGGAATTCACCTTGGGACCATCAATAATTTCCATGGTGACGTTTTGCCCATCAATAGAGCATTTCCGGTTAAATTTGCATATAAGTTGCTGTATCTGATTCTCCTTCATATATGCTATCGAATTGTGATGTCCCCGCTTCTGTCTGTTTTTTGCCATTGCGAGGAGATCTTTCATTGGCGATGTAACTGTGGCCGTCTCTTCCCATAAACGTCGGTAAGCCCTTGCTACCAATGCCAGACACAGTTCTGTCTCTATCTGATTTGATTCTCGTCTTTGATATTGGAGCCACCTCTCGTAAGCGACGGCAATATTGTAGTAGCACATTCCTCTGAGACCTTCAATACTTGAGCCGACAGAGTTTGTTATCACTGTTAGCTTAACTACATCAAAACTCTCCGGATCTTTTGCTTGATACGCTTGAAGAAGTGCATTTGCTATTATTTGCATCGGCCATGACTTCCAGGAAACGCCTTGCTGAATGCTTTTTGTCAGTATATGCTTTATTTCCTCCATGTTGTTCGAATCAATACAACTGGTATCCAAGCCCGTTGAAATCTCTTGAAGAATCTCTAACTGATGACAACTTGCAACTTGTCGAACCTCTCCGTCTTTAACTGTTCCCCCTAGCAGAATCCAGATCAGCTTCCTGTAACTGTCCCAAGTGTTTACAACCGAAAATTCGTTATTACACTTAGCACACGTTACTGTTTCTTTTTGCAGATGAGAAGCATCCGTATATTCAAAGAATGTCTTCAAATTAAACATTCTGCTTTTGTTTTCCTTCCTGCAAAGTGGACAAACCACAGGAATCCATTCCTCGCCTTTATGCACAGAGCTGTTGCACATTGCACATTGGCATCTAAAAAAAAAGCTACTACTTAAAATTCTTTGCCGAATATCGACCGGAATTGTGACAGGACAGTAGCTGAAAAATAGTTCCTTATCAGAGCCAATATGGTTAATACTATGAAGACAAACTTCTTTACCATCCATCCAACCAAGGGAACAATTTCTATCGTAACAACTGTGATTAATTAATGCTATAACCGGATCAAACATAAGTCCTATATTCTCATCATAACTATTGCTCATTGTCACGGCATTTACAATAATGAGTAAAATGCACTTAAAAACACCCTTCATGTCTGGATTGCCACCGATTACTTTCTTCATTGTTAGTCCAATGTAGCTTTTGATCTGTTCAAAAAGCTCAACATGAATATTTTCTAATATTGTGCCTCCGAGAAACCACCCAAGAAAGATCCTAAAATGTGAACTGAGATTCCTGCACAATATAAGCATTTCATTGTTGGTTGAGAGCAGATGCAGCAACTTTAATGCACTTAATGTGATGATATCGCATTGCTTATCTCGGATAAGTTCACACTCAACATTATGAAACCCACATTCATCTTTCTCTTTGCATTCAAAACTGCAGTATGATCTTGTTTGACATTTTTGACAAGTATATCCCTTAGTATGAATGTATGAAAAGCAGTAGGAACAGTTTGTTTCATTGCTAGGATCTGTTATCTGCATGAAAGGTGTAAATTTGAAAATGAGATCTTTGTTGTATATTTTTGCCCCCTGTTTTACAAAAAGGCCTCTTGCAGAGTCATCCTTGTTTTTTGAACCATGTAGCTCTAAGAAACATTTCTTTGAATCTAGGTAATTCTTTACAATCCTTTCAAAATTCTCTTGTTTTGTTTCCCCAGTAATTGAGTGGGATACGTTTGCCAGCTGTTTCCGGAACTCTTCCGAAGTTTGCATTCTAAAAGTCTTGGTTTCTGCTTTTTTATAAAAACCAGAGAATTACTATTTTATATAAGTATAATGTTACCATATATTAATATACAACTTTATGGTATCAATTTTTGTCTTGTACTAAAAACTAAAATTTGATGTATCCCTTCACCTTTTTTTTCTTCTTCCTAAAAATTCCCATTATGGAAGAATAAAATAACATTCGGTGCTCTTTAGTAATAGTTACCTGGTTGATCCTGCCAGTAGTCATATGCTTGTCTCAAAGATTAAGCCATGCATGTCTAAGTATAAGCAATTATACAGTGAAACTGCGAATGGCTCATTAAATCAGTTATCGTTTATTTGATAGTTCATTACTACATGGATAACCGTGGTATGTGATGATCTCTAATCCAGTTTTACTGTGTGGTCTATATCCTTTCCCCAGTCCAAATTGTATGGGCCTATATTTTCCCCATAATCTAAGTCCATAAATGATACTATTGAAAACAAACAAAATAGAGTAAAAGGCCATGGAAAAAAAAAAGTAGTATGCACTTGTTTCATTTATGTTCACCAATTTCAGCGTTGCAAAGATAAGATATCAGTATCTTTACATAGCTTATCATTTTTTTTTAGATAGCCACCGAGCAGCCCAATAAAGTTCAAGAACTCGGTAGCCCAACAATTTATATCCCACCATTCGGAAACATGAATATCAGAACTCTGCATGTTGTTTCCAGCTTTGTAAAATAGTGCTCTCATTATTGATGTGATGGATCCACTTGCACAAAGAAGATACTCTTTAGGATCGGTATCCTCAAAATTGCAAAGCGACCTAAATAAAAGGCTACTTAAATTCCTAATAACGTATGTTCTAACCGCTTTGGAATTTTCAGACGGTAAATTCAAGAGCTGTAATTCTTTAAAGGAATACGTGACATCGTTGCAAAAAAATGAGGACATTCTTTCCTTTAGTTTGTCTGATAATAGTGGTTCTCGAGTGATGACTCTTTTTTTATTTAAGGATTTCCACTCCTTAAACATATCGACTCTAACAGAAGGATCTGACATGGATAAGCTCAGCTTGGATGCGTTGTTTATCACTCGAACTAGTGAAGAAATCAAGCCAACAAAAATTTTAATTGATGCCAACTTCTGTAATTTAATACATGGCAAAATCTTCATTTTCTCCACGCAAATTATCAAATTTGAGTCCAGCTTAAATATTTGTTTTCTGACTGCTAGAGGAACGTCCTGAAAAACTGTCTTTGACAGTAGCATGATACTATGGGCGTATAAATCATCATCACATCGTGCAACAAATGATGTAACCATTTTGTGATGGGTCGGATTGTCTATATAGGCAAAACACTTGGCGCTCACCTTATTATTGAGGTCAAAGTGCGAAAGCTCATCAAATAAAGACTTCATTTGAATGAATCTCAAATGTTTAAATGTAGAAAGGCAGAATTTAACGTACACCTGAGCGAACTCTCGGAACAAGTTGACCTCATCTTCTGATTTTTCACCTGCAAATTCTTGCACAAGTTCATCTACAGACAACTCAAAAGGTGGAGAACAATTCGTTAGACGGCCTAGAACGTTTAGATCAAAGCTCAAATCACAAATTTCGCCGGAGGTACTTTTGCTTATTAAGCCATGCACATTCTCATTAAAGGACTGGGATACCCGAAGTTTGCCCTCAACAAAATCCATCGAATCGAAATAATCATTTTCGCTTTCATCCTTCAGCTCAAGCCCGCAATAATGATATCTGCTCGTGCCACGAATGCCTAATCTTCGAGTGGTGACATTTGGAAAGCACATTCGCACAAGCTTTCCAAATGAAGCGTTACACATTGGATTTATATCAAACTGGTGGCAAACCATGATATACTTGTTGTACACTCTATTACGGGGGCAGACAGCTGTTTTCTTGATCTTGACCGAGCGAAAAAGAACCACCATGGCGAATAGCTGATGCTGCTTCTTAACCTTGGTCGCCAAATGCCTTATCTGCCTTGAATTTAGATTGCAATTTTCCGGCTTTGATAAGTCTTTCATGTTGGCGTTCTCCTTCTTGATTGCATCGGCAAGACTCTCAATGCTCTCGGATTTGGCCTTTTCCTCGGCCATATAGACAAGATATGAGCTGTCATTTTTACGCTCACAGCATGCATTTAGTACACTTAGTTGGGTTTCTCCCGTCAGGGGCCTACTCTGGTCTTCTGTTGTGCCGTACACGCTTGTTCTATTCAAAGCGCTACCACCAGTGTTTACAGATTTGGAAATATTTCTAGGAGACACAGCCAGCCGCGAACCCAGGCACTTTTCTTCCTTTATTTGATAGCCACCTGGGCCCTGAGACAGCATGTTGGGAGCAGAAGGAACAATTGCTGAATCTGGTTGCATGGACTTGCTGCTCCCCATTTGTAAAGAGGCATTCCAGTCAAAGCGTGAACATGTAGCCTGTCTCTTTTTCAATGGAGCATCATCTGCTGCCATGTACTGCTGCCGTGACTGCTGTGATGAATCACAGTATTCCTGGCCACTCTGGTTTTGCTGGTAGCTGATAGGAGCCTGTTCTAACGCCTGGCAACTGAATTGGTACTGGCCGGCAACCTGGAAAGATTGGCCTTGTAAAGTGGCCCCTGAGGGGCATTCCATTTCAGGCGGCTGCCCGTTAAGTCTTGTAGTCCTATTTTGCACAAATCCGGAAGCCAAATCATCAAGTTGTGGGTGATGAACGCGACCCGGGTCCAAAATCGGCATCTGAGTCCTCTGCGGGTCGTTCGACGCGACTGCTTCAACCGCCAAAGTCTGCCCCTGTGTCATGGGCTGCGGTGTGGGCCCAAGGCCCGGATCAACCCACTGTGTAGACCGTGGGCAAGTGCGCCGTGGAAAAATTGGGGATGCGGAAATATTAGAAGGTGAGCAATAGGTTTGGTGTGAGGTGATTTGCTGATTATCCTGTGGCGAGTGCTCATCCGCTGGATACTCGCGAGCTACGCCGTGTATTGCCAAGTATGCCCCACCGTAATCCGTTTGGTAGCCCGTGAAAGTGCCCTGAATTCCTGGTTCAGTTTTGGGATGTTGATTATCCATTCTAATCGAAAAGCTTGGTGTACTCATGTCCCCACTGGAGCGCATAATCGAAATTTCTAATATACGCAAAGTTGGGGCAATAAAGATTGTAGATGAGCTGAAATCAAAGGCACACCCAAGATCTTCATAGACCTGAAACGGTGGGATAGCGATGGATGTTGCGATATTCAATTACAATTCAAGAATAATTATATATACCCACAGGAATTTTTTTTACTAGCGAAACAAGCACTAGATACAAACTCCCGTTTACGCACAGACTCACGCACGCACACACTGACAGGAAAAAAAGAAAAGCAAGGAAGAACGCGAGTATTTCAAGTCTGAAATGAATTATGCATGGCTTTGTCCGTCGATCTGAGGGCAAATCAATTAAATAACATATGCTCGACCAATTAGGGAACTTTTTGAAGCCAAGCGGTCAACCACTTTGGGTCACTACACGTTTGATTTCGATATAGGACACCCACCGTCCAATAATATTTGCATACAATATTCAAAGAGCCTAGAGCCGCTTTTTTTTTGGCGTGGATTAACGCCAAGATACGCTGATTGTTCGGATTCCGCATTGGTCCAGTTACGCTGCTTCTGACTTTTAGACACAGCGCTAAGTAATAATAGCCGGTTTTAAATCTCCCCCTGTGTATACATGAATGTTTGTAATCACGGATTTGGCCGCCCTGCTTCTATTTTATTTTTTTTCTATGCATTTATTAATTTATTGTCTGTAAATAAGTTTTTTTTTTTTTTTCAGCCCTCCAATGCACACATTTACGCCGCCCGTCTTGTATTGCAATCTGGAAGTTGTCATCCAAAAATTTGTGTGCTGTAAATCTGTACATTACCGTGTGCAGAAAAGCCCTGTCTGCGTTAGGCATTTAATATGCGTCAAACTCACCAAAAAAATTCCTATTGTTTTCTCTTTCTTGCTCTCTTACACTGCCCCATTTCTTATTTCTTCATATGTCACTTGTATGCTCGTTAAAGATATCATAAAAAAATTCTTCAAAGCTCCTGAAGTTGGTCACATCCGGAATTATAATATCATTATCCCCTGCCAGAACGTCAGCATCGCCGGATTCTGGTTGCTCTTCTAACAGCATAGAATCAAGCGGTCTTGTCTTTCCATACTTTGGAGACACATTTGCAGATCTTACATTTTGTAATGCACCATTTCGGTCCAATGAACTGTCAGTATCGCATTGCTTTAATTGCAGACCCTTTTTTGTACCTTCAAAGTGTAACGATGACCTCCGACGTTTTTCCCTTACTAAGGCAGGAAGATCTTCCACCGATAAATGTCTCTGTTGCTGACTATCTCTTCTTTTTATGTGTCTCTTTCTAATGTACGTCTCTGTAATTGATCCACTTCCAACAAAGCTGGCTGCTTCCTCATACTTGAGCTTTTCATGATTATTTGCCAGCTCAACCAATTTCCGGACTAACCCGGCTATACTCTCGGTCGCAACATTAATCCCTTCTCCGGCCTTATTTAGGTGCCAGTACACTTTGGAGATAGCGCTAAGAGATGCTTTCTGCTTTTTCATGTTCATACTCTCCCGAAAATCAAACAAGCTGACACACGCATACACTATCTCGCAGAACAAGAATAGAGGAGATCCTTTTATAGAATCCTTTGGTAAACTTAAAAATAGCTTAATAATACAGAAAGAATACTTGCATGCCTGCTCGCGGGCTACAGATACATCTCGAGCGGAATTTTTCAAGGATTCGTTTTTCCCTCCTTTACTTTTATTTCTGCTTCCGTCTCCATGATATTTCATAAGCTGAAGAGCCAAAACAACATGTGCAAAGTAGTACGATAACTGTAATCCATGTGTGACGTCCTTCGACATGATTTTACCCCAATTATGGTACCACTCCTCTAAATCATCGAAAAGATATGTGTGTGCACCTTTTTCATCATTTTTACCTGTATGTGGGTCAATAGAAATCGCACAGCCACTCATAATTTTATCAATATCAACACATAGTGTCCAATACAGTTCAAGCTCTGCTACCTTTATTGCATCTCCTATTGTAGCATTTGGATACTGCAAGATTAATTTGTGCAAATGAACATACGACGCATTGATCACGGTTGGTCTACCATAACCAATTGCACATTGGTAATGACTGCAGCAGGATGCATTAAAAATGCGCAAATGAAATATATCATCATCAGTAAAAAATCCATTGGAAGCCCTTTCGTATATGCTTTTCAGATCTAGGGAAATAATGCAATGGTTAAAACAGGAAGATGAAATAGTCCATCCATCAAAGCTATCCACCAAAATCTCATCCGCCAGAGTATAATTCTTGTCATTCTTGCTACCTCCAGCTAGACTAATTGTGGCCCTCCCACCCCTTCGAGTGATACCATACAATGCAACATACAAAAGAGCCTCTATATCGTGATCTGAGCGTGGAACAGAAACAAGAATATTCGTGATGATAGATTTTGCTATCGGATAAAGTAATTTTTCCTCAACAGAATATTTGTTCTCCATATCAAAGGCCATGGCCAGCATTACATACACGCAAGCATTTACAGGATGGTGAAAAACGTATTCCCTATCTATCTCGCTTATGCCTCCAGGAATAATCCAATAGTGGGCCGTTTCCAAAAATGTTTTCGATAGTAATAAGCAAAGAGACTCATTTTCCATGTAGAAGTTTAAAAAGTTGCTTAGCGACTGCCTAAGAGCATCGGACCGGGTTGGGGATTTCCACGGTAAACTAGAGTGTATCTGGTTCATCACATTCATGGGCGAAAAATCATTGTATCTTGGAAGAATAGGATGAAGATCAGACCTATTTGAAAAACTCCTACTCAAACTTGATACCGATTCAGATTCCTGGTCTATTTTGCCCTTGTTCGTGACAGTATCTATAACCTTGTCTATTTTTTCATTCAAATATTCATAATTCTTTTGTATTTGAAATAATTGCTTTTCCAACAGAGATCCATCCAATTGATGACACTCTTTATTAGAGTCCAAATTTAATTTTCCCAAATTGCAATTTAAATGAAGACGCTCGCATCTATAGCATGAGGTGGTTAATGGATTAACAGCACACTTTGTCTTTAGTTTTCGGCAATTTTTGCAAGAAAAGATGTGCCTTTTCTTTCTTTTCTTCGCAATACCCAATTCTACTAAATTATCATTAGCATTACTTGTACTTTTTCTGGGGTCCAAAGTCTTCCGATTATGATTTTCCTTCGACAACGAAACTTGAGGTGTAACCATTTGTTTACATTGAGAAGAGCCTTCCAAAAAAGTATTAGATTTGTCTGCTTTCTGTCTTTCATTGGTGCCAGCTAGCACATCCCCTTTCTTAAATAGATCCGAAAGAAGATGGTCATTGCCCGTCTTGTTTGTTTTAACAATAAAACGTTGTTTTTCTGCTTTCTCTTCTGACATTTTCAGCTAACTTTTCTGCGCTTGTTTTGTAGTTGAGGGTATGCTTCGAAATTGTAAATAAATTATTGTTATGCTATAAATCATAGCAACACGTAATACAGCATTCTCCTTTCAGTGCAAATCTGTGACCATGGTTTATCTTATTTCATGTGTTGTTTGTACATTTGATAAGTAATTATTTCAGATAAGCAGTAAGTGCGATCAAGTTTCTCGCTTCGTTTTTTTTTTTTTTTTGAGATAACGACGCTCTAAAAATTACATCAAGATGTCCGTGATCACTAGAATTCCCATTCATCACCGATCGTGAAATGTACTTGCATCTGGTTTTATTTGTTATATACTTTTATTTATATTTTTTTAAGTTCATAGTTAATGTGAGCAATTAAAATGGATTAGATGTTTACTGTGCGTAAAGAAAAAGGCACTTGTCTTATGTGTGTTTCACGTATGAATTGATCAACTAACTTGAAATTTCAACAGCTGCCATAATTGTCAAGCATGCAACAAATATACTGAGAAGCCCTCTTGTGTCACCAAATGAATGGGTTGCAACACTTGTGGAATCATGCACATTGTGTACACCTCTTCCTTTGTCGGAAGTTTTGGCATTATTTCTACCGGTGCTTGTTCCAGTACGTTCACCATCCTCATCAATATGAATCACTTCAGTGAATTCTGAGTTTCCGGACCCACATTCAATTTTCCCACCCCTAACAACGTCACTAACCTCTTTGTCAATCCATTTTTGACAATCGAAGGAGCTGGAAGAGGATTTCATTATTGCGCTTCCTTTTACAATCTTGAGTCTTTTAAAGCTGCTGTCATTAATATCACCTTCAAATTCAATGGCACCACCAACTGATTTCAAGGCTGGGAAGAAGTTGATTTCCTTTAAATTATTGTTTTTGATGATCATCAAGCCTCCACCCACTTCAACTAATGAGCTGAAGTCGGCATTCTCAAGTTTCTTGTTGTTTATCATACTCAAAGTGGACCCAATTGATTTAAGTTTAGGAAGACTTAATGTATCGAATTTATTCTCAATGAATTCGGCTGAAGACTGGACTACTTGCAAGCCCCCAAGATCTAAGTTCTTTGTATCCTTGATCATAGCAACTTTGACCCAGCCTAACTCTGGAAACGCAACTTCTAAGTTCCTAGCATTTGCTGCAATAATTAATTCGTCCGTTATTTCTTTTACTGACGACTCGATCCTTTCCAAGAACCTATTATTGTCAATTCTGAGTGTCTTGAGTGTGTCCACGTTAAAGCCTCCAAATCCCGTGAGTGAAGTATCAGACATTATAATGGAGTTGATTTTTTTAATACCTTTGTTCAGACCGACCGAACTTAAAATTGGAAGAACTTTCCATTCAAGGGTGTCCACTGATTCTAACTTTGGGAAAGAGGCCGATGTAAGCGAAGTCAAAGTGCTGAGTGTAAAAGATCCATCAATTGATTCCAATTCAGGGGCTTCTATTCTCATAACTTGGCTTGCATTAGATATCTTGAGATCTCCCTTAATTTGTCTAATTGAACCAAGTTCTAGAAGCTCGTTATCATATCCATGAATATTGATACTGCCCGAAATTGTTTGACAGTCACTGATTTTTTTGATGTCACCCGAAGAGCTAATTTCGTATTGTGGTTTAAAGCATTTTGGCATGATGTTTTCTTCAGAACTTTTGTCTGAAGAATCCTGTGATAGTGTTGTTGATAAGCATAGAGTTGAAAAAGCTATAAAGTAGCGGACAAACTTCATTCTGTAATGTGTCTGCCTTATAGCTGGATTTACTGTTATAGAGTTATAGTTTCACAAAAAACGTAATTGAGTTTGTTAGCATAAGAATATAAGACTGATTGACCTGATCCGTCCTTGTCTTATGTAATGCTTTTTTTTTTTTTGCTAATCCTTCGGCGCTTAAATTGGGAATTCAAATGGCATCACCTTTCCTAGTTCAGTAAGCAAAAAGGTTGCCTACAAGAGTGTTGAAACGTATTTATTTGCAGTATGTACCATTGCATTCATTGGTTTCGTTGTACTACTTCTCCGTTCCTTGGTGTTTGAATGTATATAAAATATATTTTTGGCCTTCACTATTATCCTTCCGTTTATTTTGAAGATATATTCGTAACTCCGGCAATGTTCCAATCAGGTGCCAGTTCTCGATCGGTCTTGAAAAAAAAAATAATGATAATCGTCGGAAATACGAAACATATACACAGCTTAAAAAATGAAGAAAAACGAGTTGATATATATTCTTCTTGTTATCTTTCTTAAAAAATACTAATAATACAACACAATTCTTTATAAGTAGAAGAAGCGGTTTACAATTTTGTTAAAGGTTTATAATTATGGCTGGAAAAGCAATTGTTGGCCTTATTGTCGGTTCCTTCCGAACACACGGAAATACCGAAGGAATAGCATCATGGGTTCAGTACTATGTTAAAAGTTTATATCCTGATATCACACTCAAGGTCTACACACCAGTGTCCCCAATTAATTTGATGAGCGAACCCATTGATCCTGTCGTTCCGATGAAAATTAGCTCACCGGAACAATATGTTAACCCGATAGTTCGATCATGGGCCAAAGCGGTACAGGAATGTAACGCTTACGTGATCCTTACTCCAGAATATAATCACTCATATAGCGGTCACTTAAAGGTGATGTTCGACCATATATACAACGAATTCCGTGGAAAGCCGGGAACCTTATTAACTTTTTCTGGTCATGGCGCAGAAAAATCGTACGAGGAGTTGACGAATCTCACACTTAAATTTGGTGTCAAAATTACTGGTGGAATGCATTTTAGTATTCCAATGGAATATGTCGTTTCAAACAAGAGGATTGTCCCAAATTTTGATCCGAACTCTTCGCAAGATTCTTTTCTCAAAAAATTGACACCAAGCCTTGTCTCGGAGCTTGAAAAGACTCTCGATTCTCTCTGATACCAATGAAAGGTACGACGTCTGTATTATCGACTCGTATGGGTTGTCTTTTATTTGCAAAACTTTTTAGTTTGAAGTTCTTGCCTCATCAAGGCAAGCGATGCTCTACATAGACCATGCTTTTAAATCATTATAGTTTGTGGTTAGTCCCGATTACAGCCAGTTCTCTGACAAAGGAATTTGGGCGAAACATGTAGCCTTGTAGATCATAATGCGAAATTCTCCTAAATGTCCGGCTGTTAAATTGGAACAGCCATAAATTAAGCGTACTCCTCCTGTAATGAAATAATTTACATAATATATATATATATATATATTTTTTTACCCTCTTGTCATGTTAAGGTCAGCTAGCTGGGTAGCAATAGTTTCTCTCATCGAGGAGTCGGCACACCAAATAAATTTAAATTTTTATTGGTTGTGTCTGTGTCGGTTAAATTCGTCGCAAGGATGTTCTGCTTTTTTTTATTTTTTTTTTTGAGAAAGTACTCTTTTCCTTGCACAATTCAAATAGCTTTCCAAAATCGTTATAAGATCTAACTTTGTCTGATAACAATTTGATGCAGAATTCTTTTGCACACGATCTCTAAAGGTTCAGAAATAGGAATTGTACGGGAGAAAACTTTTTAGAAAATTCAGTGTACTTATCAATCTAAACCTTTAGGAAAACTAAAGTTCTTAGAAGTCAACTTCAAGTCACCGCAATAGCTCTTTCAAGTCTTCTGTTCTCGTTATATTTCTGATTATCGCTAACCAATAGTGACTCTCTTTCAACTTCCGGTGGCCCATAAAGATCTTAATAGCGATTTAGTGTCATTCTGCACTAACTTTTGTTGACTTTTGAAATAGAACGTTATCTAAGATGGCTCGCGACCCAGACCAATGGCTTGAGGACATTAAAAATTGCAAGTACCTTCCAGAAAGTGATATGAAGGTACTTTGCGAAAGGGTGAAGGATCTTCTTATGGAAGAGTCAAACATTCAGCCAGTGAAATCTCCCGTCACTGTTTGCGGAGATATTCATGGTCAGTTTCACGATCTTTTAGAACTTTTTAAAATAGCTGGAGGTTTCCCATCGGACTCTAACATGAGTACTAATTATGTGTTTCTGGGCGATTATGTAGACCGGGGATACTTCTCTTTAGAAACATTTACTTTGATGATGATACTAAAGGTGAAGTATCCTGAGCATATAACGCTAGTGCGCGGTAATCATGAATCAAGACAGATCACACAAGTTTACGGTTTCTATGAAGAATGTTTAACAAAATACGGATCCACGATGGTGTGGAAATATTGCTGTCAAGTCTTTGATTTTCTTACTTTAAGTGCAGTCATTGATGGCCGGATATTATGTATTCATGGAGGATTATCGCCAGAGATCCGCATGCTGGACCAAATTCGTGTTCTTTCTCGGGCCCAGGAGGTTCCTCATGAAGGAGGATTCTGTGATTTAGTGTGGTCTGATCCAGATAATGTCGACACGTGGGCAATCTCACCGAGAGGAGCCGGTTGGCTATTTGGTGCCAAGGTTGCAAGGGAATTCAATCACATAAATAATTTGCAGTTGATAGCGAGAGCCCATCAACTAGTTATGGAAGGTTTTAGGTATCATTTTCCAGATAAAGACGTTGTGACAGTTTGGTCGGCACCAAATTATTGTTATCGATGTGGTAATGTTGCCAGCGTTATGAAAGTGGATGATCACTTGGATGTTAATTTCCAAATATTTTCAGCAGTTCCGGATGATACTCTAATGATGAATCCATCGAAGACTCAGAAGAATAATAATGAATACTTTTTATGATTTTCGTTAATACATATCTGCAAAAAAGCATCCATCTTTTGTCATTACACGGATGTGTGTATTATATTTGTGTCTTTTTTGAAATTCAAATATCATCATAATGTTTTTATTTCAAAACCGTAATTATATCTTTTGATCAGTTATGTTTTTAGAAGATATTGATGATCGAATTTGTTTCTCGCACGACATTATAGAGTTGAATAACGTTTTTTTCCTCTCAATTATTTTCTATAACTATAAGGACACTTCGATTTATTATTATGCGTGTTTTGCTTATTCTGTTTTGTTTAATGTGTTGCTAATATGATTCACTGTTGTGCTTATCAAATCCGGCATACCTCCGGAGTAGTAATCCAAATTTTCGAGAACTTTTCTTCTGGCATCCTTACACCGGTAAAGCACCTTGCACATTTTTCCTTTGTTTACGGCCTAATTTTATTCTACGTCCGATAGTCTTTATTGTAAAATCATAAGTATTGATCAGATGTATGGATAATTTCTATACAGGAATTTAAAAGATAACATGAGTTATGAGTGCAGTCCTAATGAATATCCAAAGTATAGGCCTAATAATATGGTGAGGGTGCCAATTAAAGTGCCTTGGAAGCGTCGTTTAGAAACACTTGTTGTGATGGTACACTCAACATCACTTATTTTGTTCACGTTTCTATACTTTTTTCTTTGGTGCTTTCCTATATTGTGGCCAGTCATGATAATCTACACAGTTTTCTTTTATTTATTTGATCGTACACCCGTTAATGGACGATCACCTTCAAGGTATTCCAGCTTTATACGGAACCTCGGCATTTATCGATATCTTTCTTCATATTTTCCCATAACTTTGCACAAGACGGTAGAATTGAAACCGACATTTTTAAATAAGCCAGTTGAGAAATATGTTTATGATACGTCTTTACGTTATATACTGCCTGAAATGCTCCTAAGCGTTCTCTCAAGGCTGCATATAATTCAAAAAAAGCCAAAGATGATCCAAGAAAGAGTTAGGACTGGTCCTAAGTATATTTTTGGATATCATCCACATGGAATTATTGCGATGGGTGTCACTGGTGGCTTTACCATGGAAGGGGCTGGTATCAGTAACTTTCTTCCGGGAATTCGTTGTTTTGTGAGTACCTTGATAAATCAGTTTAGACTTCCTTTTTACCGGGATTACCTTATGAGTCTTGGTGTGACAAGCGTTACAAAACAAAATTTAAAGGCAATTCTAAAGCAGGACTACAGTGTCTTGATAGTCGTTGGTGGTGCCGAGGAAAGTCTTTATTCTAGGCCAGGACTCAATAGCATTGTTTTAAACAGAAGAAAAGGATTTATCAAATTAGCCCTTGAGATGTGTGGAAGTTCTGACCATCCTATAACAGAATCGGCTGATGATGATATTTCCCTTGTTCCTGTTTATGGTTTTGGAGAAAATAATATTTATGACGTTTACTATACAAATGGTGAGCCGACAAATGAAAACGATGGTTATTTAAGACGCTTTTTGAAGTTTTTACAACTATGGTTGAAGCGAAGAAGTGGTTTTACTCTTCCGGTGGTCATTTCACGTGGTCTATTTAATTATGACTTCGGCTTTCTTCCTTTTCGGCGCCCTATAAACGTCGTTTTCGGCCGTCCTATTCCGGTCAAACGACTTTTCGGAAGAAAACCCGGTGATGCTGTAACTGATAAGGAAGTTCTGTATTACCACAAACTTTATGTGCAAAATTTGATAGCCTTATTTGAAGAAAATAAAGAGAAGTACCTTGCGAAATGGGATAAAAGTCTCAACATTGTTGAGTGACATATGCATAACTGGGTGTTCTCCCTTTGATATGATCAATCCGCTCTGTTCAACTTTTTGTACGCGGTTCTGTAACATACTATCTTTCCTCTTTTTTTTTTCTTTCTTTCTTTGTTACATTTTCTATAATGGTACTTATCATCTGTTGTGCTTTTTTCCCCATCCAATCCGTTTCGCTATATAAAATGAAGAAGTCCATTAGCAACAAAGCAAAGGACTGCTGCTTTCGATCGTCTGAAAGTTGGCGTTTGCGGAGGCATGTATAAATATTACTGGTAGCTGGGATCTTCTCGAATATTTTCTTGAGCTTTTCTCGACGAACAGTTTCTAAATAAATAATGTATATTAGCTTGTCCTTTAAATTTATTCATTTGTACCATAAAGATTGGTGTTATGGTGTAATTTTAATGCCCGATGTCACACTGAGAACCAACCTTCTTTTTGTTCCATTTGACAATGCCAATGTTCACTCTTTTTTCTATGGTCCTTTTGTTTTACAAATAATCATTTCAACACATACAACCGTATTATTATTTTCCAATGTTCTCTTCTCTCCGGTTCTAGCGTTGTTTGACGGTGGGCATTTGTTGAACTTTTGTTCTACCATCCATTTGGTCATGAAAATAGTCGCGTCAATCGACAATAAATATTTTCCAAAAAAAAAAAAAATTTATTCTTTCATGTAGTTTTCCTATGCAAGAAATATAGAGTCTCGTCACGTACTTTTAAAAGCATCAAATCCAAGTTTCTTAATATATCGTAGATACATTTTGGTAAAACGTCTAATATTCGCGTTCCTTGCCTATCTATTTAAGTCTTGCTTTTTACGCACGAAGTTAAAGAAAAAGTATTACGAAACATTCAGATTTTGGCATCATCATTTATTGGCGTAAAGTGCTATCATTTATATTGGAATTAAAATGGAAATATGGGGTTAAAGATGGATGTCCGTAATGGCGTTGTTAATCAGGCAGGTGTGTCAAAAGGACGGACACATACATGCTTATCAAAAGTGTCATGGAAGAAGAAGGTGGAAACGTTATGCATTTTTCTTCATTGCAGTAGTATCCTTTTATTGCCTTGGTTATACTTTTTCATGTGGACTATTCCATGCTCTTGGCCATTCTTAATATTCTATACAATTCATGAGTATATCTTTGACAAATCACTTATCACTGGAGAGTGTATCAATAAGAAAAGTGGGTGGCTTTGTCGATCATCGTATTATAAACATATGTGCGATTATTTCCCGATAAGAATCCATAAAACGGTTGAATTAAAGCCAACATTCAAACAAATTACTGTAAAACGATATCGCTACCCACGCATCCTTCGTTTTTTGCCGAGCACTCTTTTAAAGTGGTTTGAAAGGACCCACCTTGTTGCAAAGAATCCTGAAATAAAGGTCTCCAAACAACGATCGGGTCCAAGGTATATTTTTGGCTATCATCCCCATGGTATCATTGCATTTGGTATTTGCGGTGCTTTCATGGGTGATGGCTTAGGAACCACTACAATCTTCCCAGGTATCGAATGTTTTTTGCTGACACTTGCCAGTCAATTTATGTTACCTTTCTACAGAAACTACCTAACTGCTTCCGGTGTTGGATTGGTTACAAAGCAGGGTATACAGGCTTTATTGGACCGTGATAGAAGTGTTGCAATTGTAATCGGTGGTGCCTCGGAAAGCTTGTTATCGCATCCAGGATCGAACTCACTAATATTGAATCGAAGAAAGGGGTTCATTCGTTTAGCGCTCGAGATGACTGGTACTGGTACGTACTGCAAAGCCCATCCAACAGACACAGATATATGCTTAGTTCCTGTCTATGGTTTTGGTGAAACAGATGTCTATAATTCGTATGATCCTAAGAATCATATTGAAAAGGGTCTTCATTATAATTTGTTTATTTCTTATTTATCCCGAGCACTTCATGCTCTTCAGGAAAAAATTAAGAGTGGATTTGGTTTTACTCTCCCATTTTTTTGGTCAAGAGGGATTTTTAATTATGATTTTGGATTACTTCCGAATCGCAGTCCTATCAATGTCGTTGTCGGAAAGCCAATATGTGTGAAAAGATTATTTGGAAATGTTCCCGGTGATCCTGTAACTGACCAGGAAGTCGACCATTATCACAAAATTTATGTTAGATCCTTACTTAGCCTTTTCCAAAAAAATGAAGCAAAGTATCTACAATCAAAGCACTGTAACATTGAAGTTGTTGGATGACTGGTCTTTACCCAAAATATGTAAACCTTGTGTGGTATACATACCTAGTTTACCTTTCATATGTATAAGAAAGCTTATTTTAAAGAAATTTTTTATAAACCTGGTTTTTTATTTTATTATGTATGAATTAAATACCAGTTGAGAGACACTATTCGCTAATAGACGTAAAAATTCACATGTACTCACGTATTCCTCAACAAGAGTTTTCTTAGCGGACAATAAACAATTGTCTGATCCTTCCTTAAAAAAAATACACCTGTTAGAATACTTTCGAAAAGTCAAATTATTGAATAATAAAAAATTATTATGCGCGAGCCCGGAATCGAACTGGGGGCTCATCGATGGCAACGGTGAATTTTACCACTAAACCACTCGCGCATCTACAGGGTTTTTGTAAATGGTCGGACTGAAGGTAACAAAATATTATTTTCAATAACCTGAAGTATAAGGATTCTTTAGATGAT
>ERZ746981.168-NODE-168-length-48738-cov-15.043608_pt1 | contig 48738 bp, 37 predicted proteins | sample MGYA00374948_ERZ746981 | MGnify/ENA primary metagenome ERZ746981 (study PRJEB28757, sample SAMN06711160) | food metagenome | host: microorganism | place: China:Harbin | collected 2017-01-30 | study: EMG produced TPA metagenomics assembly of the Analysis of...
TATGTAAAATTAACGTATGTATATACAATAAATTATGCTTATATACAGTAGTATATACAGTAAATGATGCCATGCCTATTTACAATATCACCCGCGACAACAAGCGTGCAAAAATATTGGATGCAAAATGTTTCCACATTTACGCAAAAAGGTTGGATGCAAACTTGAAAAATATTCGATCAACTTCCTGCAAACAAATTCGATCAACCTTCCACCTGCATGCGGCCCCTGCGGTCGACGACGTGCTGGCAGCGGCCGCAGAGCTCGGTGCCCTCCTCCCGGGTGAATTTCCAGCACCGCGGGCACTTGAGCCTGTCACTAGGCACGAGGCTGATGGAGCAGTGGCCGAGACCAGCGATGTCGGCGTGGGCATCGCGGTAGTCGTACCGCGCGTGAGCGGGAGGTTGCCCGTTAAGCACGAACCTGGACACGAGCAGGTAGTCGGCGAGGTAGGAGTTGTATTTTTTCAAGAAGGCAAAAAGTTCGCCCTCGGGGTCGGCGGTGACGTAGGCGGCGGTCTCGAGAGAGTTGCGGACGGCCCGGTCTCTCCGGGTGGCGGTGTCGGTGAGGGCCCGGATGCGATCGCGAAGCGCGAGGAGCCGGGTGAAGTCGGCCTCTAGGTCCGGGCGGCGGTACGCGGTGGGCACCGGGTGCCAGCCCGCGATGAAGGGCGAGGCGACCCCGCGCGTGAGGAAGGCCGAGGAGGCAGTCCAGACTTCCTGGGCCAGCATGGGCAAAATTGGGCCCAGCACGCTGACCAGGGTCCTGAGAACCTCGGCAAGCACGGCCTGAGTTGCGAGCCTACGGGGCGAATCAACTGCATCTGTGTAAAGGCAGTCTTTTTTAATGTCAAAATACAGTGCAGACAAGACGTTGTTGACGAAAAAATTAGTTTCTTTCACCACGCGCGCGAAGTTGTAGTCCCGGTAGCACCGCAAGGCGGTCTGCTCGAGGGCCTGGAGCCGGGAGAGCGTGTAGCGGTCGAGGGGATCGAGCGCGTATCCTCCAAGGGGATCACCCGCGTAGCCTCCAAGGGGATCACCCGCGTAGCCTCCAAGGGGATCACCCGCGTAGCCTCCAAGGGGATCGGCCGCGGGATCGCGGTGGGCGGAGCCGCCGAAGCCGTGCAAATTGCCGAGCATGAACCGGAAAGTGAATCTAAATTTTTTCAAGTTTTCCGCGACGTGGCCGAGCACGGTGGGGCCGACAGTGACGTCGGAGGAGTAGTCGGACTGCGAGACCCAGAGCCGGAGTCCGTCGACGCCGAGCGCAGGGATCCCGCGCTGCTTGTTGCCGTCGAGAATCTCCGCGGGGGCAATTGTGTTGCCGAGGGATTTCGACATTTTGTCGCCTTTTTCATCGAGGGTGAAACCGTGGGTGATGACATTGTGATATGGGAGTGTAGGGAGGGCAATTTTGGTCGATGAAACAGGGGGAGATGTACTGGTTAATTTATTTGCAGTATATGGGGAGGTTGATTTTTCTGAATTTGAAGCTGATTTTTCTAAATTGGTTGAAGCAGTTGAGCTTTGTAAATTTGATGTTGATTTTTCTAAATTGGTTGAAGCAGTTGAGCTTGCTAAATTAGGTGAACCGTCAGAAATAATTGGTTTATCTAAAATATTTGATTTTCCTAAAATATTTGACTTTTCTAATCCCCCCTTCTCTACTTTTTCCGGATCCCAGCTCCCCACGGCAGTTAGCACGGACGACTGGAACCACCCGCGATGCTGGTCCGAGCCCTCGAGGTAGACGTCCGCGAGGTAGCCGCGACTGACGGCCTGGTCGAGAATCCCCTCACGCCGGAGATAGTCGCGAACGACTGTCCAGCTGGAGCCCGAGTCGAACCACACGTCCATGGTGTCGCGGCCCTTGGTGTATTGGGCAGGGTCCCCGGTGAAGCCCGCAGGCAGCCACCGGGCCATCGCGGCGCCGTCCTCGGGGGCAAACCACGCGTCGACGTCCTCGGCCGCAATGATCTCGGCCGCCCGCGCTATCACCCCGCTGCTCATCAGCGGCTCCCCTGTGTCCCGCCGGTACAGCACCGGGATGGGCACGCCCCACGACCTCTGCCGCGAAATACACCACTCATCGCGATTCGCGATAAAAGACGTCAATCGCCGCAGTCCGCGGGGGGGCCAAAATTTCACCCGGCCGGTGAGCGCGTCGATCGTCCGTGCCTTGATCTGCGACACGTCGATAAACCACTGCGGCGTGGCACGAATCACAACTGGTTTTTTGGACCGCCAGTCGTATGGGTACGAGTGCACGTAGTGGTTGTCCACGTGGAAACACATGCCGAGGGCCCGGGCCCGGTCAATCATGCGGTCGTTTCCCCCGGTGAGCACCTTGAGGCCGGCCATGTCCCGGAGGGGGCCCGGTAGGTCCGCGGTGAACCGGCCCCGGGCATCCACCGGGGAGTACGGGGCGATGCCGTGCCGCCGGCACACAAGGTAGTCGTCCTGGCCGTGGCCGGGCGCCGTGTGCACAAGGCCCGTGCCCGTGCCTGCCGTCACGTGCGACCCGTGCAAGAAGGGCATCTCCGTGGGGGAGCCTACTGTTTCCGTTGCCCCGACCCCACCTCCCACCAACGGGTTCACGTACCGGCTGCCCAAAATATCACGGCCCGCGAACTCCACGCCCAGCTCCCGCAGCCCGGGCTTCAACTGCCGGACCGCGTCCAGGCAGCTCGACGCGACGATCATCACGCCATCCTCGTCCGACTCCACCAGTGTGTACCTCAAATTTTCGTTGATGCAGATGGCTTTGTTGGAGGCCAATGTCCATGGGGTTGAAGTCCACACCAAAGCTGAGATGGGTTCAAGTTGATGGGTTAATTCATTTTCTTCAGTTGGGTTTCCTTCACTTAATTTTCTTTCACTTAATTCATCATGTTTATTTAATTTATCATGTTCATGTAAGTTTCCCTCACATAATTTATCATGTTTATTTAATTTATTCTTTTCATGTAAGACTCCCTCACTTGATTTATTCTTTCCACATAAATTGTCCCCTTCATGTATGTCTCCCTCACTCAATTTATCATGTTCAATTAATTTATCTCCCTCTCTCCCCCCTCTCAATCCATCCCCCGCCTTCTCAACCCACTCCCTCAAAGCCCCACTCAATCGCACGACCGGAAATTTCACGTACGCCGCCCGCGAAACGTGCTCGTGGTACTCCAACTCCCCCTCCGCCAACGCAGTCGCGTTCTCGCAGCTCCAGTAAACGGGTTTCTCCTGCCGGTGGATCAACCCCCGCTCGAACAGCCGCCCGAACACCTTCAGCTGGTCCACCACGAACCCCCGGCTCAGTGTCAGGTACGGGTGCGCGAAATCGCCCAGGATCCCGAGCCGTTCGAACGACTCCGCCTGCTTCTTCTGCGTCGCCTGCGCGTGCTTCCGCGACTCCCTGATGATCTCGAGCGGGCCCATGTGCCGCCCGCGAAGTACCGTGAGCTCCGCCCTCAGCCTAGCCGCCTCCGCCTGGTCCGCCGCCCGCTCGGCCGCCGCGATCTTCCCCTTCAGCCGCCTCTCCGCCTTGCGCTTCTCCCGCTCGTGCCGCTCCAACATCTTTAACTCGATCGGCAACCCGTGGCAGTCCCACCCGGGCCGGTAAAACACCTTCTTACCCCGCAGTAGCTCGTACCGCAAAATTATGTCCTTAAGCACCTTGTTCAGCGCGTGCCCGATGTGGATGTCCCCGTTCGCGTACGGCGGGCCGTCGTGCAAAATAAACATATTGCTCAATTTCCCGTCCTTGAGTGGTTTCTCAATATTCCACTTGTACAATTCGCTCGTCGTCTGTGGCAAAAGTTTCTCCCTGATCAGTTTTCGGTTCGACCGGTTGGCAAAATCGCACTTGGGGAGATGTACCGTCCGGGAGTACTTGTGGGTCATTTCGGCAAACTTGCCTGCTGCAGTGCTGTTTTTCATCCTGCTCAGCCAAAAAAGCCTGCCGGGACTGACTCTTGTATGCAGAGCGGCTCTTTTTATTGCAGCCCTCGTTTCATTTACGCGAAACATCGCTATCTTCAGCCCTGGTTACAGTTGCAGTATTTGTTAATTCTGCAGACGGAGAAAAGCATATAAACGGAGAAAGAGTCCGACGATAATTTTCTCGAACTTCCCCAGAATAATATACAAGATTCTTAATTTTTCAGCGAGAGTTGGTAAAAAAACAATCCTAAAATAAATAGGCAGGAAAAAAATATCGAAATGGGTAAATAATAATTCTGAATGAATTGTGAGCTATGAATTGCTTGTGATTTGCGAATATGAAGTTATCAGCATTTTCTTGGGAGTCAGAAAGTTATAAAGGTATCAATGATTTCTTGTGGTTTGGGAAGTTATAAAGTATCAATTACTTCTTGTTAAGTTCTGGGAGGATTTATGCTCGATTTATTTATTTGTCCATATGATTGAAATGCCATCTTCGCGAATTCTACGTCCTCTATGAATTTCTGATTTTTCTGTGCTCAGCTTTTTCTTTATCTGTGATTTCTCCAATAAACTTCTCCATACTAATTTTAACCAGATTTTGATTTTTCGAATTATTTGAAAATCACCACTCAATTCTTCGCACCTTCCATTCAATTTCTTCGCTCAATTCCCATTCAATTTTCCCTATTCAACTTTTTCATTTTTTCATTATCATTCTCATTTTCATTTTCACTTCTTCAGTCTTCATTTCAGCATCTCCGAGTCCCCTCTATACCCCATCGCAATGTCTATCCCCTCGGAGACCGCATCAACTACAAGCTCACATCTCTCCGGCAACCAGCCGGACCTCCCCATCCCAATTACTGGGGCCAGGAAAAGAAGAAGAAGCTCTTTCCTGGACTACGGAGGACCCAACTCGATCAACAACTTTGCATCTTCGCTCAAGCGATCCGTCAACTACCTCTCATCCTCATTGGGCAGCATTGGTCACGACGCTACTGGCGACGCCGACGCGTCCATTGACGGCATCCAGGGCCGTTCTCCCGTGTCCCTGGCCTCCCCCGGTGTCCCTGTCACCGCGGAGACCCCTCTTCTCGCCGGGGTACCACAGAAATCCCCGGCAAGCTACATCCCGGCGACGGAAACAGCCGTTTTGCACGATTCCATGCCTCACCGCCTCGCCCGCGTGCGATCCCCGCTCACGAAAACGGTCCCCGAGGCCCCGGAGGCCTCAGAGGCTGTTCCTACAAAATCCACCCCGCTGCAGACCATCTTCAACAGCATAAACGTGCTCATTGGGTTGGGAATCCTCTCCGTACCGCTTGGATTCCACATGGCCGGCTGGATCCCAGGCATGGTCTGCCTCCTGCTCGCCGCCTGCAGCACCCAGTACACCGCGGTGCTCCTCGGGCGCATTTTGCACCGCGTCGAAAGCGTCCGCACCTACCAGGACATCGCCGTGTACGTCTATGGGCGTTCGGTTGGATACTTCATCTTGCTAACTTTCTCGCTCGACTTGTACGGCGCGGGCGTTTCGATGATCATCCTTTTCGCCGACTCCTTCAGTGCGTTGATCCCCTCGCTTTCGCCAACGATGCTCAAGCTCCTGCTCTGTACCGCCCTCCTCTTCCTTAACCTCATGCCCTTGAGGTTCCTCTCCTTCCTCTCACTTTCCGGTATCGTGTGTACCACCATGACCTTCATCCTAATCGTGTGCAGCGGCCTCTGGAAAGCCTCCCAGCCCGGCTCCTTGCTGCACCCAATGCCGACCAACCTCTTCCCGACCAGCTTCCTCGATTTCTGCTTCTCGCTTGGCTTGTTCTTGGCGCCTTGGGGTGGGCACGCTACCTTCCCAGAGATCTTCTCCGACCAGCAGAACGAGTCCAAGTTCCCCCGCTGCATGAGCATCACCTTCTCCTTTTGCTACGTCATCAATGCTCTAACCGGTATCGTCGGCTTCCTCATGTTCGGCTACTCCATCGACTCTGAGGTCACGAGAAACATCCTCCTCACCGCCGGCTACCCTGCCTCCATCAAGAACGCCATCGTCATCATGATGGGTGTCCTTCCTCTCTCCAAGTTACCCCTAGTTTGCCGGCCCATAGTCACTGCTGCAGACAAGTTTGTGGCTTCTCCTTCCCGCTCCAAGTGCTCGCTCCCTCGCAAGTTCCTCAACAGGATTATTGTCAGTACTGTTTACCTAGCCTCCGCACTTGTTATCACAAGCTTTGGTAAGGTGATGTCTCTCCTAGGTTCTGCTATTTGCTTTACTGTTTGCATCACTTTGCCCGTGCTATTCTACCTAAATGTCTTCAAAAATGAGATCACCGCAACCCACAGGACCATTTTATATTTAATATTGGTTGTCTCTGTTACCTGCACCATTTTTGGTTCTGTCAGTGCCCTTATAAAGTAAATGTGGGAATGGAAATCATCTCGCTACTTATACTTCTGCATGAATTTTTAAAAAAAAGGGGACTCCCGGATTTTTCCAAAAAAGGAAAGGGATCATTTTTATGACCTTTGATACGTGTGCATTATAAATATCATGGCGATAACCTAATTACTCAAATATAGACCGTTTTTTCCCCCTCTCTGTTAATGTTATTCAACTAAGTTCTACTCTCTGTAGTAACAATTCATAATGCTCGACCTCGGATTGCCCATTTCTCCTCGAAGTGAGGCAGAGTTGGCGAAAGTCTGGTAAGTTGTAATTCTTATCAATGATACCATGAGATTTAACTAACTTGGTTTCCATTGAAGGCTATTAGCTACTCTTGGATCGAGGTATTCAAGAAAAGTCGGAAGAAGTACAATCAACAAGATTTCCATACCCAGGGTATGCGGAGAGCTAATTAACATCCAAGACACCAAACTAATCCCTTTAAGAACAGCTTCTAATCTCATGCTTGGCTCAGTCATGATCTACAAAAGCCAGACAGATTACACATATAAAGAAGCTGTTCAAGTTGATGCTCAATTAAGAAGAAGCATGTCATTTTTGAATAATTCTGCGGTCCCTAATGGCATATATTGTGTTAATGAGAAATCTCTTGATTTACTAAGAGATGATCCTTTATTCGACCTTGGAATGGACTTTAACCGCCAAAGCACTCCATTCTTGCATAGTCTTACTCCCCAGGTTGGCGATTTTCAGCCCTCATCCTCTGTTATCAGAGAATTGACACCGGATGAGTCCAATTCAGAAGATCTATTAGTGAATATGGACTTTTCGTTTGCTGAAGATGGAAATATAGTTGATTCAAGTCCACCCAGGGGTGCAGGCTTGGACGAAAATATCAGTGAGCAGGAAATAAACCTTAGTTTAGGCAACGCGTTGAATGAGGAAATTACATTGGAATCCCCAATAACTGCAAAATCAAATAATGCTCAGGTAGTGGAATCTGCAACAACTGGAAGAAGTAATCTGCAAAGTAGGTTGAATAATAATGTTGAACTGTCACTTGAATCGAGGCATAGGCATAAGATGATAAAAATGAAGTATGACGGAAAAATTATGATCAGCATGAACGAGTTGAAGAAATACCGTGAACAATATTTAGGCAGTTCGTTAGAAATTCAGGAAAAGCGCAGAAGGATTGATGAGCATGCGTTTTCGAGCATCTTTAGCACCTTTACTGATCGAATTAAATTTCATAAACAGCAAAGCAATCCACCTAAGCTAAGAAGGTCATCAACAGCATCCTCAATTGAGCAAGCTAGAAGAAGAAGAAGCTCAAGTGTCTCATCTGTGGAAAATGCAAGGAGATTTAGATTAGAGCAGCAATCGGATCCAATTGGCGATGAGTTTGCACTTGAAATGCCTGCAGAAGACGAAAATGATACTGTTTTGCAGTTGGATTTTGAGGCTGATGATGCATTTATGGACATAGATATCGATGAAAGTATGTCGAAAGAAGACATATCGACCAAGAAAGTGCAATTGTTGAAAATCATTGAGAGTAAGATGCAGGAAAAGAGTGATAACGAGGATTCATTAGCGTTTGTTGATGTGTGTCCTGTAGAATCCACAAAAAGGTCGGATGCCGCAGTTTTGTTTCATCGATTACTACATCTCGAGCAGGATGGATCTGTTTCTGTTGATTTTTTGGATGTTTCTGGAAGCATGAATAAGTGGAATCCATTAGAGCCAGAAAGCATATCGATTAGTTTGAGATAAAGTGAGGGGCCGGGAAAAATGAAATTAGAAAAAAAAAAAATTGGATCGCGTCAACAACTGAAAAATTAAACACATGAATGAGTCCGTCCAACTTCCATACAAGTAATAATTTTTTGACATGGGTAAATATTTTTGACCTTGGTCTTGTAACTTAAAGTACAGCTTGGCAAGTGAACGCGTATCGTGCAGAACTTTCTTTTGTGATTCTCTGAGTTTTACTAGGCATCATCAGTACTCGAAAATGGCAGAATTAAATCCTACAAGCTGGACGTGTTCTTCCAACAATGCATTATATGTTTCAATAGCAGAGCCTAAAGGAGCATTCACATTCAAGCCAAAATTCACGTATCCGATATTTGGGGAGGCGGAGCAGATATTTGGATACAAGGATCTTCGTATGGATCTTGCGTTTGATTGTAAATCCTTAAAGCCGTTCTTCAATTACAGGTATTCGTCCAAGATGTCCGAAAACGTTAAAGACATCAAAATGCAGATACTTCCATTTTTGGCTGAGAAGGGCAAGGATGTTGTCTTCAAAGATGAGGGGAAATGGTTGGATAGCATCGATGATGAGAAGTTTAGTATTCCCGGCGACTGTGTTGAGGAATACAAAATAAGAAGTGATGTGTTGAACACGTACAAGGTGTTTAAATTCAATATTGCAAAGAGCAAGGAGGGCCTCAAGCTTCATAGGAGGATGCAGGTGTTTGTTCTTCTGTACATTGAAGCAGGATCTTACATTGATGACAAGGATCCGGCCTGGGACATATACTGCATCTACAAATGTCCCAAAGATGGCTCTAAGGAGACGTTTATTGGTTTTACAACAACGTATTCTTACTGGAAATACCCGGGTCATTTGATATACGATGCCACAGATAGTTTGAATGTGAGATACAGGCAGAAAATCTCCCAGTTCATAATCCTGCCTCCATTCCAATCGAAACGACACGGACAGCATTTGTATGAGGCAGTGGTGAATGACTGGCTTAAGGATAGCAGTGTTGAAGAAATAACGGTGGAGGATCCAAGTGAGGCTTTTGATGATTTGAGGGACAGGTGTGACATGGAGAGGCTTCTTTTCGAGCATCACTTCTTGAAGTCTTTAGACAAACTACCGGTTACAGCCGAATGGATCGAAAATGTTAGAAAGCAGGAAAAGATGGAGAAGCGGCAGTTTGCAAGATGCGTTGAGATGGGGCTTTTGTATTTGCTCAATGAGCAGCAGAAGACCATGAAGCCGTCTGGAATTGATGGGCTCTCGCAGAAAGAAATCAGAAAGCTTATAAAGGCAAGGCTTTACAAAAAGAATAGGGATGCATTGGCTGACCTTGAAAAAAGCGATATGCAGGACAAACTCCAAACTGCGTACCAGAGGATCAGAGATGATTACATGCGTATTCTTTCAAGTGTAAGAAACACGCAAAAAAACAGATTGAGTTTGTCAAAAAGAGCAGGAAGCGAAGTTGATGCCGGGGAGAGCAAGAAGGCTAAAGCGGAATAATGTGTGTATATATATGTGGTGAATGTATAGCTAATAGCGGTCCAATATCAAATGTATATTATTATATCAACCGAGGTCGCCTGACTGGTGATCTTCCTGGTATTTCCTTTGCGTGTCTTATCTGTCTTGGGATGGTCTAGGGAGATAAGCAGAGCGTTGCTTGTTAGTGCATGCTTGTCTCGGCAAGTTTTTCAAGGGTCTTTTTTTTTTCTGCCGTCGACGAGCAAGCACGGCCTGATAGATTAGGAAAACGCGGGTTACCGTATTGAGACGCGACAGCAGCCAGAATTCCGGCTGATTGTATTGAGCAATGAGGTAGGAATGGGGTTGCGTTGGGGTGAAATATGCGAAATCTAGTCAAGCATTGGACAAAATTGAAGAGGGTAACTGCAAGTTTTCAATGGGTCGAATCATGTTGGCAGAATATAGTCAGAACTTTATATTAGTTCGCAGATGCAAAAGGTCCACGTAGAAAGTCTGGGAATTTTTTTTCGATAGTTTGCAGCTGCGAACCCACATGCACATAATGTCAATATCTTCCCAAAGCGGTAAAATTGAATTCTCGAAAGGAGCGAATTATCAATAGAGCGAGGAGAAAGTTGCTTGGAGATTTTTCTTTCACCCAAAGATCAATCCGACCAGGCGGTGATTGAATTCATGAGTTTTGCATTATCTTGAGTTTGTTCGACTTTTGCGTTGCCCATTATCCGTTTTGTTATTGAGTTGAAACCTTAAATTGCTCTTTCTCGATTTGCCATATAGGCATTTTACCCCGGAATTGGTGAAATATAAAATTACCTGTACATACAGCGCTTAAAATAACTTCTCTACGTTAATATCTGAAACACACGCCGGGTCGTCCCTGCATTTGTCAAAATAATGCTGCATTGCGATCAAATAGAGCTCTAAGACATATAATGAAGGCACATGTCAGATTACATTCACTTGTGAGCAGGGAGGGGTCTGAAAACAGACGTATTGAGGAAAAAGCCAAAAGTGAATAAGAAAGAAAATTTTAGGTTTTTTGTGTTTTTTCTGCATTATCTAATCTATTATGTACGGGCAGTTCGCATTACCTTCTCTCCGATTCTACTTCCATTATTTATTTGCCGTGAGCAACAAATATCTTATTATTCCCGAACATCTAATGCCTGATATTTCTATTATTCCCGTAACTCTGATTTTTCCTGTTCCTTTCTGTGGCTATTGTCACTCGCTGCCTAAGGCTTTGAACACCGATAATAATGCTTTGACTATATAATTTTTTTTGGTTTTTAATTTTATTTTTTTTTCCTTCCTTGCCTCACCTGCCTCCTTCCCCCTGCGTGTTTCCAATCCCAGCGGTTTTTTTCCGTATCATCTGTAAGCTGGCTGATGCATCATCCATCCTTCCTTCCTTCATCATCCTTACTTTTCTTTTCCAGGTGTTTGCAGTTTTTTTCTATTTGCCGTCCATATTTCTAACTCCGGTCCGCTGTTCGTCTACACAATTAAGCACCGCCTAAATTTCCCGTCCGCAAGAAGTACACGTGAAAAAAACAGCAAGTGAAAGACAAAGTTGCATACAGCCATCGAATTATTACACAGTACAAGCATCTTTTTACCCAATTGCCTTCAGAAGAGAATCAGCAGGCACCTTGATTTATTTAACAGCACACTAAAATGATGCAAAGAACATATTCAATGAGGAAATCGAGGGCACCAACAGCCTCAGAACTGGCCAACCCTCCTCCTCCACCTTCGAAGTCTAAGAAGAGCTTTTTCGGTTCCGGATCGATCAGCTCGATCATCCGCAGGCAGGCAGCCGGCTCGTTCGGTCCGGAAATGTCGAGGAAGCTCGCACAGTTGATAAAAATCGAAAAAAGCTTGGAGAAAAGCATGGAAGTTGTGGCCAATGAGAGAAGACTGGTTGCCAAGCAGCTCTCTCTCTGGGGAGAAGACAACGATGATGACGTTTCGGACGTCACCGACAAGTTGGGCGTGCTCCTGTACGAATTGGGCGAGTTGGAGGACCAATTCATCGACAAGTACGATCTTTACAGGATTACTTTGAAGTCCATCCGGGATATCGAGTCTTCTGTGCAGCCCTCGAGGAACAGAAAGCAGAAGATCACCGATGAGATTGCCCACCTCAAGTACAAGGACCCTCAATCGCCTAAGATCCCCGTCTTGGAGCAGGAATTGGTCCGTGCAGAGGCAGAGTCGCTTGTTGCCGAGGCCCAGTTGTCCAACATCACCAGAGAAAAGTTGAAGGCCGCCTATTTGTACCAGTGCGACTCCTTGCGTGAGTTTGCCGAAAAGGAAGCTTTGATTGCCGGATACGGAAAGGCCCTCTTGGAGCTTCTAGACGATGCTCCTGTTACACCCGGTGAAACTAGGGCTGCCTACGATGGTTACGAAGCCTCAAAGCAGATCATCATGGATTGTGAAAATGCCCTTGCAACGTGGACTTTGGACAATTCTTACGTTAAGCAGCCTACTCTATCCTTGAGCCATGATGAGGTGTATGCTGCTGCAGAACAGGATGGTGATGAAGCTGCTGCTGCTCCAGTAGATGGTGAAAATGCAGATGCTGCTCCTGAACCTGAGGATGCTGCTCCTGAAACTGAGGATGCTGCAGTTGACGCGTCAAAAACTGAAGCCTGAATAAAGCCTGGATGAATGCGCCACAGCCCGTGTGACGTGCATCGCGTTTCTATTTATCCTACCATGTTTTGTGTTTTTTTATTTGTTACCGTTGTCTTTTACGATGCCCGGACAAGCTTCTTCTTTTACTCTATTTTACTCACTTTCCGGGCCTCCTCTCCCCTTTTGCCGTTGTCGTTGTTTTACTAGTTGCATTTATCACGTGTTGCCACGCTTTCTTTGTTGTTTTATCTCTCAATTCTGCCTTGCTTTTCTTGCCGTACTCTCGGGTTTCCGCTTCTCACTACTGGACGTTTAGCAGCCAAAAAAAAAAAAAAAAAAAGCATTCTTGAGTAAATAGGAAATCAATTGAAATAAGAGTTGTTGTTGTTGTTTCTATTTGTTAGCCTATCTAGCTATGTAGAAGAGATTGTTATCTATCTCTCCATGATCCTTAAACCTTTCTTTTCCGGATCACCTTCCTGCCTTTCGCACCACTTGTTTCCTCTCTAACCGATTTTCTTTTATGTTCAGAGGCTATTCTTGCACCAATTGACTCTTTTTCATCTTCCTCCTTCTTTTCTGCTGGGGCCTCATTCAGCTTCTTATTCTCCTCAGGTGTGTGACCGTTCAATGATGATGTCTTGTCAAAGTATATGAAGGCGAATAGTGTAAGAATTGCCGCAATTAGGAATTTCACAATCATTCCTTGGGCAGGGGTCGCAAGCTCGCTTTCTGTGGCATCAGCTAGTTGCCCTGCTGAATTTGCTATGCTTTCACTCATATCACGTGCTAAGAATGTTTTTATGGTGGTTGTACTTGTGGAAATACTCTTGATAAAGTGAATCAATTGACTGGGAGTGGGATCTTGTCAGATTTAGGACAGAACCTTTTTTCCTCCCCCCATTTTTTTCGCGTTTTCATCTCCGTCTCTGGCTTCTCGTTCGACCTCCGCCCCGGTATATTTTATCTCTTTTACGAATTCACATTAATAGCAGCATTACTACAATCAAGCACACCATTCAGATTCACCGGCGTCGATTCAATAAATGGCTTCTCTGTATCCATAGAGTTGTCTTGTGCTTTTTTTTTCATCCATTATGAGCCCGGTAAAACTAGCGTTTCAAAAGTTTACTTATTCAACTAGAGCACGAAGTTCAATGTTTTCCAAATTTGATCCCTTAAAGGACCCTCTCATCTTGGTCGCATCAATCGGAAATCCATCACCCCAATATGACAATACCAGACATTCCGTCGGCCATTTCATGCTTGAAAGATACTGCTATAAGAGGGGATATACTTCACCTTTAGAAATAGGGCCCTATACTTTCAAGATAAAGTCCAATCCAGACTGTTTTATGTTCTATCACAACAAGGGATTCATGAATGAAAGTGGCAAGAACTTGTGTAAGCCTTGGAACGAGTTCCGAAGATTTGCCACGCAAAAAGGAAGAAATCCGGTTCTTGTTGTTCTTTCCGATGAACTAGATAAAGATATGGGTAAATTGCAGATTCGAATACAAAATTCGTCTGCTAGGGGCCATAATGGGCTTAAATCTATCCAGAACGTCATTGGAAAGGGATTCACAAGTATTAAAATTGGCATAGGAAGAAATTACCCTGGGGGTGGAAAAGACAGTGATTCGGTTTCGAAGTATGTGCTTGGGAAGTTTACTTTTAAAGAGTTTTATACTTTGAAGACGCAGGTCCTGCTTGCGTTAACAAATGTTTTGAATGTTATGCAAACTGGTGCGTACATATACAACATTCGAAAGGGCTAGAACTCCTGGCAATCCATTTCCTTAGATTAGATACAAATGGTTATTCCGCTTATATATAAACGATTGCATAATCTTATTCATATTCACCGTTAATTTTGTAATGTCATCGATTCGTATTTCGTGTAATACCCTTTCATGATGCAAATGCTATCTTTCATAATGTGCATCTATATCGTCCAATTCGCTAGTACCGCATCCATACACCGAATACTCTAGGTTCTTGTTTTTTCTTGTTTTTCCAATTATATCATGGGGTAATCGAGCAGAATCGAGCATCGCGGATTTAACGTTAACCTTCCTGGATTCTCGACATGCCATATTTCAAGCACTGCCAAAGCCAGCGCTATCCCGCTTCATTTTGCCCTTCGAATGTTTCGTACGCTCCAATTCTAATATGTCTACAATCATGGCAGTACATTCTATCGTAGAGGATGGAGTCGTCCTCTCCAAACTTCATATTTCAAGGTATTGCTTGCGGAAATCTGCACCTTTTGTTCTGAAATGCACACAGCGTGCTCGGATGGGCTATAGAAACATACATACAGTGCCAAAATTCGGCATCGGGCAGTGTTCAGTAAATTTTCAGCAAGTCCGATTCAATTCAACCTCACCTTTTAACTCCCAGCATCCAGAGTATCCGGGTCCAGGTCCATCGATATCATCAACAGAAAGAGGAAGACTTCGCCTCGAGTACTTGATGGTTGAATTAGAAGAAAGACCAGAACTTAAAAAGGATGTTTACGACTTCATGGAGCTTCTCTTGTCCATTATCCAGGTGCATTTCAGGCAAAATGAGCAATCTCCACTAGTTTCAAAGATGCCGGTGAGTGCACAGCATGTGATTGTGCTCTTTAGATTGATGTGGAATGCTGAAATTAACGCCAAGTGGAGGGAGGTGGTGCAGAAAATGGATAATGATCATTTGCCCGTCTATATGTCCGATCTATGCCTAGTCGGCGACTATGTTCTCCACATGCTCAGTTAGGCAGGCTTCCTATTCATTCCTACATCGCAGAATCTCACATCTACTGATTCTAGTCAACTCTTCTCACTACATCTCCTCTTCTGACTTGTCTCTATTCATCATCTATTTATATTTATTCATAATTTCACGCGAACGGCCGCCGTCAGCGCTTTCCTCCTTCTGTATACGGAAGGCTGAAAAAATGTAAAGAGCAGACAATTTATACACCTTAACAGAACTTCCATCTGTATCCACACTTCTCACATGTGCAGAATGTCGTGAGCGGCTCATCGGCCGAACGCGTCTGCATTTGGTAGTAGCTCACCTCCCTTTGTTTGCATCTACCGCAAACAAATCTATCGGTAACGGCTCTTTTTTGAACGGCTCCCTGGGCCTCAAACAAATTCTTCTGATGCATATCGGCCATTTCTTTCTTCAACGACTCCGGTGCAAGCTCCTGGTTCGTCATATAGACAAATCGTGATGCCTTTAGCTCTCGGCTGAGAATCTTCTCCCGGAGCTCCGGGTTCTTCTTGTTCCGAAGATTCATAATCAAAGATCTAGTCTTGTTACGATACTTGTCGTCAATCTTACCCTTGTGCATCTCAAATGCACATTTTTCCACCTCCTTCGCAACCCCCACTATATCATCCGGCTGTGCAGTTGATCCGATTGCCAAGGCAGTGTACAAACCCGAGATACATCCGTTTCTCGTCGAGTTGTCGTAGAAATTAATTTTCACTCCATCATTTGCTGGATTTCTTCTCTTTGTCGATACAAACTTCTCCTTGCTCTTTTGTTCATTATTCTCCTCGTTTTTCACACTTTCCACTTTCACGCTCTTGTATTCCGAGGCATGGCTCTGGGCCGCTTGCTTCTGATGCTTTTTTCTTTTCTCTTTGAAAACTTCATCTTTCCATGACTTGATAATTGTTTTCACCAGAGCTGAAACTGCCGGATCCGAGTTCGATCTAAGTCTGTTCACCGCAATTCCCACTTTTGTCTTTCTCAAAAACTTCTCGGTCGGCACCACTTTCTCCTTAAGAACTTCCAAGAGCTGTATTAAAGTTTTAGTGTCTTTGGTCTTCTGCAGGTTCGCCACAATCGTAGTTGCTTCACTAATTTCCATTTTTTTGTTTTTCCTTCTTCCTCCGTTCTTTAATATATTACACACTGCTTCCGCTTATTTATGTACCTAAATTCTGTATCTTGCAATGATTTTTAAAGTAACGTGTGCGATCGTCTCTGTAAGCGAAACTTTGAGATTCATTATTGTCTATCTGTCTCTGGGGAAAGCGTTGTTTTTTTTTCTCCCCTTTTTTCCCCCTTTTCGCTTTCATCCTTATTATGAAATTTTCGCACTTTTCAGGTCGTCTGAGCGTTTTGAGTTTTGGTGTACTGATGTAATCAACCTTATCACTTGTGCTTTTAAAGCCAACCAAAAGCTTTTTCGGCTCAAAATGTTTCCTAGTTCGCTCAGACATCATATCTGAGCACTTTTGTTTGCCCATAGCAAAAGCAAATATGTTAAATGCTTGTAACATTACTTTCTTTGGGCTTCTACTAGGAAAAGTATGCGGAAAGTAGGTGGTCTTCGTCTGGTGTATGGGTGTGTCACCCTCGATGATTATTCTTGATCGTCAAATTTTGATCAATTATTCTTCCACAAGCACTAATGCACTGAATGAGATTCCCAAAGCAGTTCACATTTACCCCGGCTTATTAGTTGGCACGGTGTATTTTTGGCACGGTCTACGGGAATTCCAGTCACATGGACAATTGCAGATGAGCAAAGTGATATATATTACAAGTATACCCTATGACAAAACAGAAGAGCAAGTTCTTGATATAGCCAAGTCTGTAGGCCCAGTTGTGTCATCAAAACTATTATTTGACCGGGAAACCGGAAAATCAAGAGGGGTATGCTTAGTGGAGTATCCTGATTATGAAACGGCGTCAAGTGCAGTGCGAAACTTGAACAATTTTCCAGTTAGTGGAGGAGATGGATCGAAAGGAGGAGTGATGCGAAGATATTTAAAATGCAATTTCGCTAGTGAATCTACAATAATCCGGCTGTTAAATGGAGAAGGTTGGAATGGCGGACGAGGTTATGGGGGTGAGAACAGTGGGGACTCTAGATATGAGCTTGAAAGGGAAATTCCACCACTTCCAGCCGGTGTTAATGTAATGGATGGTAGTATGGATGGCCTAAATGCGGCGATATATCAAGCTTTGGCAAACATCAATGAGCCCAGAATGAAGAATTTGGTGAGGGATGCTAAGGTGATGTCCGATGACAATCCGGAATTGATGGAGGTGTTACTGGAGACACATCCACAGCTCATTTATGCTTTGGTGCAGGGTGCCATGCTGCTCAATCTGGCTTCACCTGCCAAAATAAAGGAGTTATTGGCTGAACAAGTTGTTGAGAAGGCGAACCTAGAAAATCCGGCTGCAGAAAGTACGGATAATGTGAAAGAGCAAGCACCTGAAGCCAAAGAGTCTAAAAAAACTTCTTCTGATGCTTCAGATGAGCAGGTACTTACAGATGAGCAGAAGAATGTGATTAAGGCGATTTGCACGATGTCTGAAGAAGAGATCAAGAAATCAGTGACTGATCCACAGCAGCAGAAACTCTACCTCGAGATTAAGAACAGGTATTCGAGCACGAATTTGTGAATTGAGCACTGATGTGTGAGTCGGTTAATAATGGAAGATCGTTGGAATAGTATTAGAGGATTGTTGCAACATAGATTAGGACGATTAGAAAAGTTTTAGAAGTATCGGAAGAGTATTAGATTCAAGATAAATTCACTACCACGGTCAGTTTGAGTCCGGATAAAATTACAGTTATAGGTATATGATTCGCAGAATGTTGGATGGTTTGACAATTCGTCGCCATTTCGAGACTGTGGTAACTAAATACATGCAGCTCGGATTGTATAATAAAATTATTTCCTAGTTGTTGGCGGCTGATGCTTACATTTGTTAGATCTTACATGTGGTGTTCTTATTGTATGTTAGTCTCTGCGTACTAAATTGTAGTGTGGGAAGAATATGGTGTGGGGATGTGTATGCTGAGGCGGGTGTGCGAATCAGAACTGTAGGAACCACACGAAAAATACGCGGTACGCAGGTTTATATGATTGCTTGGGTTTCCGATGGTACTAGCTAGCATAGTTGAATCATCTATTGTTCGAAATTTGTTCTTTTTCTTTGTAATGGATTGTTGCTTTTGGTTTTTGTTTGGAGCTCGTACTATTTTGCGTTGTCATCTGTCATAGTGAAAACTTTCGCCAGTTAATTTTTTATTTTTCAAACGAGTGATTGATTCATTTTTGTTGTTTATTTCCTCGGATTTTTTCATCTCAGCACTTTTTTTTTTCGCCCCCCACCAGCTGCATTATTGCCATAATATAATAATATCCAATAGTATCCAATAGCATCGAGCTTGCTGCCTAAAAACAGTGGATGCACATTTGGAAGTACTTTTGGAAGCGCTTTGGAAGTACTTTCGAAGTGCTTCGGGAATATTTTTGGAAGTACATTTAACGTTAGTGTATCACCAAACATTATTTTCGATAACCACAAACTACAAATGCCACCTTACCGAATAAGTGTCTGAGCACATGCTGAACAAATTCACGTGCTTGGTGTGCTCTTGTGGGCATTACCATAAACAGAGCCAGTAAATTAAGCTCGTCCGTAAACCTGAGCTTGCCGGACTCCCACTCTTTGAAGATCTGTAGTATGCGCGAAAAAAATTTTTCACTGGCTTTGTTTTCTCTGTTATCGTCGGCTTTGGGCCCTGGGCGTGAAAATGTATTAAGTAAGGAATTTTTTTTTTTTTGCCCGCCCTTGACTGTATGTATCTATATCACTCGTCCGCTTATTGTCAGGCAGGGCATGCTGGATAATGCAGAAGAGTCGCTGGTCGCAGAGGCTCGCCGTAGTTTTTTTCCTTCTGTTTCCTTTCTTCTTTCTTACCCACAATTTTTACCCCTTTTCTGACGCATTCACAATTTTTTTTTTTTTTTTCGATGAATTTGAATTTTGTCCATCCTATTATTATCGCACAGAGTCGTGCTGGATTTGTATTTTTCGTTTTGATCTCGATTCCTTCCTCCTTGTTGCATGTTCACTTTTTTTCACAACGATCAATAAATACCAGCGTTAGCATTCTTCGTGACACTTGATCCAGCACATTCTCGAGAGCGCATATACAGGGTGCTTTGAGACATCAAAACGACTGAATAATCAGATTGCTGAACAACAAGCAAACAGACACACCACAGGCAGGTTTATTTTGAGTCGGCAAAGACATACCACACCAGAACAAACAGGTCAGGAGGTGAACAGTCAAGCCAGCAGGATTGCATTTTTTTTATTTTTGTGATTGCAGTTGGAATAAAAGCGGCTTGGGTGAATCTTTTCATTTATAGACACCGTACGCATCAATTCGATAGCTGCACAGGACAAGCGATTACAACGCAGCAGGATAGCATAGCACGCACTTAGAGAGAACGCCCCGTGGCACAGTCATTCATTCGCGTGCCGGTGTTGCTAAATAGACGCGCTAGAGACTGTTGATTGAACATCGAGTTCATTATTTAACGAGCTATACCAGACATAGCACAGGATACAACGCATCGAAGTCGTTTGCCGCACGCCACGAATAGTCGTCTGCAGCAGTTGACGACCCGCTAGTATTATCTTTGTTCTTTCTTCTTTTTCTTTCCTCTTTTCTTCTTCTTCTTCCCTTTCCACTAATACACACGCAACCATACAGGCAAACTAACGAACCTGTCGCAGGATGAATTTCAGAAACACTTCGCAAGGTGCATCGATGGCGTTCAACTCGAAGCCGCCGTCCAACGGGTTCCTACCCTACGGCGGATACGCCGGGTACGGTGGAAGACCCGGTGGCCCCACCGGGCACTCGCACGTGGGAGGCGGCATGGCCCCCGGTAGTCGTACCGCGGTCGGCGGTGGCCCACCGGGCAGCTCCTCCAGTACCGTCACACCGGGCTCCACAAACAGCTCCTGCGTGCTCTACCTCGGAGCCATCCCCTATAACTGGGATGTCGAGGTCATCAAGAGCGTCGTCTGTGGCTCGGGCCCCGTCGTTGACGTCCGCTGCATGATGGACAACGCGTCCAAAAACAAGGGATTCTGCTTTGTGGAGTACTCCTCGGCCGAGGCAGCATCAAAGGCTCTCTCGGTACTCTCGCGGATCAAGATCGAGGGCCGCAAGAAGCTGCGAATCGAGCTCTCAAAGGAGGGCCTCCGGAACCCGGTGCCGGGCCAGAAACCGGAGTTGCATCTCAGCCGGAATTTCCTGCCTTCAAACGTGATTATCCCCCGCGAGATGCTGCTGCAGGCACCGGATACAGATCTCAATGCCGGGATCTCGAGCATGGGTTCGGGACTCCCGGGGTCCAAGAGCACGAGTGCGTCGTCAGCCGAGATTGCATCCATTATGGCGTCCAGCAAGCAGGTGAAGAAGATGGTTGGCCAGATGATCGCCAACGGCATGGACATGAACCAGATCGCGTCTGTGGTGCGTCAGCTGGCCAGCGGGGGAGGGCCTGGTGCGGGTGAGCCGCCGCAGATCCCGGCAGCCCCGGTGGACGGTTCGGTCGCCCCGGACGAGTCCCGTGGCCCCCGCGGCCCTCGGCAGTCGCACCAGGACCAGCTTGCCACGCTCTCCATGGCCTCCCGGTACCTGCCGGTGCCCCAGCAGGCGGCCGCCGCCCCGGGCCAGCTAGGCAACCCCGGCAACCCGGGCAACCCGGACCCCCAGGCCATCTACGCCAAGGACAAAGTGTCGCAGACACTCGCCGCCATCCCGCCCAACGTGCTCATCGAGCTGCTGGCCAAGTTGAAGCTTGTTTTGAGCGGCCCCACGCCCAACTACCAGCAGGCCGCCGCGATCTTGCACGACAACCCCAAGCTGGCTGCTGCTGCTGCCCAGTCCTTGCTTCTTATGGGGATCATTGATCTGAATGTGATCAACGAGACATTAGCTGGGCGGACCGTTGGAAATGTTGGTAATGCTAATGTTGGTAATTCCAATGTTGGTAATGCTAATGTGGCTAATGTGGCTAATGTTGCTAATGTTGGTACTGTTGGCAATGCTACTGTTGGCAATGTTGCTAATGCTAATGTTGGCAATACTAATAATTCCAATGTTGCTAATGCCATTAATGCTAATGCAAATCCAAACCCCCCTTACTCCCAACTCACTGCCCACCCAGACTGGCTCTCCTTGCCACAGCATACCGTCAACAAGTTGATGGCAATCAGCGACCAAGAGGCAAACTTGATCGTCCAGGTGCTCAAGTTGTCCCCCCAGCAAATCGCAAACTTGCCGGACAACGAACGCAATATGGCAAACCAGATCAGATCCCAGTACTTGTGACTTGCCGCCATTTAATCTTCTTCTTAATATAAGCTTCGCCTTGAAACTTTTTACTTTTTCTTGTCTCGTTCCAACTCCGCTAAATTTCTTTCTTTTCTCCCTCGTCTTTTATGCGTTCATGATGGTTCGGCTTTGCTCATCTTTTTACTTTTTTTTTACCCTTTTTTTTATCCTCTGTCCGTCTTTACTTAAGGGCCAATCCTTACATGTCTTTATAAATTTTTCTTCATACCGCCTCATTAAGTTACGTCTTTTGTCTTCCTACATGTTTCCGTACTTGTAAATGGCTGTGCTTCACCTTGTTTGTATTTTTTTTAAATCACTGCATGTATTATTTTTCTTTTAACTTGTCACCCTTTTTTCTTTAACTTATCAACATCCTTCCTTTTCTCTTCTTCTCCTTTGCTCTTCTTCTCCTTTGCTCTTCTTCTCCTTTTCTCTTTTTCTCTTTTTCTCTTTTTCTCTTTTTCTCTTTTTCTCCTTTTTTTTTCCTTTCCCTTTTCTCTTTCTCTCCTTTTTTCCTCCCTTTTCCTCCCTTTTCTACTTCCTTCTTCTAGACATAATGACCCTCCGCAGAAGAAAATCTCCCGTCAACGAAATAATGGACGATTTCTTCTTCCCAGAAAAAAATACCTACCCCTATTTGGCACCAGCAAAAAAGAATAACCGCTTGGAAAGAATCCTTCTCCCGTTTCTATCGCTTCTTCATTTAATTCAAAAATTGTTTCCCTCATCCTGGAAATTTAATCTTCATCTGAATCCCTACCGCACACTTCGGCAAAAGTTAAAACTGAGAAATGCATACGCCTCTATCAGAAGAAATGTGTTCAAAGATCCTCGGTACAACTATGCCGCCTACATCGATCAGTTTCAGGATACAGAGAATCAGGATAATGCCGATTCTTGGGAAACTAGCTTGACAAACCATTCTGACCGCAGTGCTAATGATATACAGGATTCTAGCTCATTCTATGAAGATTATAATTCATTTCTAGCCGATACCACTCCTGGTCACGAAACTGAAACAGACCGCTTTCCCGCCGGAAGAAGAAATCCCTACCTCTTTCATTCGATCTTCAACTCTCACTTTTTTCGTGGAATAAGTTTAAAGCCACTTGCAGATACAAGTTTGGAAATGGTCTGCAATTTTCAAGATATTTTTCAGTACGATCACATTCGGATCGCCGCGTGATTTTTCTCAAGCTATTGGTTAAATGGTGTATATGTATTAAATGCATTTTTTCTGAACCTCTCAGGAAAGATCATGCGGCATTTGATAAGCACTATAAGGTAAATTCATTAGCTGTATGTTCTCTAGCATTATAAAATTAAAGCATTGATTCAATTCTGCCAACAATTTTAACTCAAATTGTAAAAATATGAGTTACCGTTCAAAACTGCAAGGATTCGCATCCAGATACCGTTTCCCTAGAGAGCTCTTCACCGCCACATATTTTGGGATTGCCTGTTAGAGCGCGGCTGCACAGCCACTTCTAGAAACTTCCACGCGTACAAACTTTTTCTTGACCGTTTTTCAGGAACATCTTCACTTTGCCGATCAGTCGCACCACCTATTATTAGAGGAAGAGATTATATGGTCATTTCCGTTGGGACCGTTAGTAGCACGCACGCTCTATCAAATAGTCATGCGCACTACTTAGTTGTCGATTTGCCTACATGTTGTTTTTTTGGCTTTGATAAGCAGCATGTCTGTGGGGTATATTGTTGGCAGATAGACAGCTTATATTTTCGACATTCTAAGATGTTCCATTTGGAGTACTTGGTGCGCATTTTGTTCCGGAAGAGTCCTGATAACAGGAAAGCTAGAAAAAGGAAGTGATGCCCCAAAATGCACCACCCGTAAATAATTATTTTTTTCCCACCCCCTACCTTCCCGAATCATATAAATGTGGAGCGATTAAGATTTCGCTCTTCGCCCCGTTCCTCATAGGAGATAACATTTTGTTATCACTTATCATTTTCTTTTTTTGTAATTTGTCTGCAACAATCGCAGTTTAATAGCTATGAGTGATACTAATAACAGTATGGCAGGTTCTGGAGATGGAGGAGCAAACTTTGGGGCTGGATTAGGTGCTTCCTCCATGGGATCTGGACCCGCTAATAATGACAATACCAATAATAATGATAATACCAATAATAGTGATAATTATAGTGATAATACCAATTATAGTGATAATTCCAATAATGCCAACGGCAACACAAACAACGGCCCAGCCAATTCTGGCGACGCAGCAAGCAACAATCAGATGCCACAGCCTAGAATGTTCACATTTACTACAGATGGACCTGTGAATGGAGCAGATCAGAATGGAAGTCCGCTTGGTGCCTTTTTCAGGAATATGATGGCGGTAATCCATGCAGGTGCACCCCCGGAAAAGAAGAAGAGGCACTTCACAAAAGATGCCTTGAAGCAGTTGAAGCCTGTGCGTTTGTCTGAGCTGCCCGATAACGATGTTGACAGGAGGTGTTCGATCTGCTTTGAGCCGTTTGACGAGTACAATCCAGCACAGTGTTCACACACAGCCTCTGGAGCTTCAATGGATGCCAATAATGTAAGTAATGGTCATAAATCTGTCAAGCTACCGGAGATGATGGGTGGGTATGAGGTTGAAGATCCGCCTATCGAGTTTCCTGCAGATCCAACGGCTGTTAGAGAGCATTCGTACAGCGTTTCGGACGAGGATTCTGTTAAAAAGCAGATGGAGAAGGACGTGCCGGCACAGGTGCCGAAAACGGACAAGAATGCACACTATGCAGTTAAATTGCCGCAGTGTGAGCATGTTTTCGGCCGGTCATGCATCGTGGAGTGGTTGAAATCGAACATCTCGTGTCCTCTGTGCAGGCGTGAGGTTGTCCCGGAGATGTCCGAGGAAAATAGCACCGGAAACGGTGAGCTTTTGGTGTTTTATCCAATCGCGCTCACAGAAGTGTTTGTTCCTGTTGATTGGACCGGTCCCCGGGGCACAGGTTACAGAGTAGATGATCCGCCTGTCAATTTCCCCGCTGAAGGAGAAGGCTCCTCCACAGGAAGAGTGGCTGGTCCTCCTCCTCCAAATGCCAATGGAAATGCTGGTAATAATGGCAGTACAGCAGGCCAAAACCAGCCCAATGCCCAGCCGGGCTTCCAGTGAGCTAGCCTCGTCTCATTGCCGATCTTGGTGCCATGAATATTATATAAAGAGGGGTGGTCAGCTTCTCGCAGCTGCTGCATTTTCCTTCCGTTCTTTGCTTAGCATTTGGAGTGTTTTTACTCCCACCATTCTTGCATGTTTTACGTTTATTTACTGTGTAACAGATGTTTACTATAGAATGCATATATCTAATTGATGATTAATAACTTCTCGTATATAAAGATTACTAACTTTTCTTATATAATGATTACTAACTTTTCATATCTAATGGTTAATAACTTCTCATATCTAGTGATTACTAGTTTTTCTTATATAATGATTACTACATTCTCGTATCTAATAATTACTACCTTCTCGTATCTAATAATTACTAACTTTTCTTATCTAATGATTACTAACTTTTCTTATCTAATGATTAATAACTTTTTATATCATTTATAAACTATGCTATATGCCTGTGTCCAACATAGACTATGATCGGTTTCTCTTTTTCAGTTCGTTCCAGCTTTATCATACTGTAGCTGAAGGTCATCCAGTGTCTCTTTGCTCAACGATTTCAATAGTATGTTGTAGTTATCAACTCCAGCGGCCAACTGCCCCATTTTGCTCTGCACAAAGCTCTTCATGTTAATGTTAAATATTGGATCCACCTCCAGAACCAAATCTGTAAATCTTTGCTTTTCACTGCTGTCCGGGACTCGAAATTCCCGGATATATTCATTATCCGGATCGCCATCCTGCTCTTCCTCTTCATCCTCATTTCTAATTGGTACCAACTCCTCATCATCGTACGTTCCCCGGCTGTGGTATGTCTTACAATCACCACTTGGTGTTTCGTGTATTTCCTCAAAGAACCTGGTGGCCAATGACATTATCTCTCCAAAATGTAAGGTGAGAGTAAAAAATACTCCACTAATACCATCCAAATGCTGAATTTCGTATTCCGTGTCGCCTTTGAATTGTGAATTACTTTCAACGGCATGGGTAAAAAACGTCGTGTCGTAAAAAGAGAGAAGCGCCAGTAGAAGCAATTTTCTGGCCTTAGAGTCGTATGTGAGTCTTAGATTTGATACCAAGTTCGTCATGAGGCGGTTAAATAAAAGAGCAAGTTCAACCTGGGGAGGGAATTCGCCCGAGGATGCAGAAGAACCTTCACTGTTACCAATAACGGTGGTCAAGAGTTGGAATATAAAAGATTTAGGGTCCAGCATAACCAGCCTAAGTAAAGGAAATGAGAGTTTAATCTCACAGTTTGGGGTCTCGGTTTTTCTCAAGACAAACTTCACCATTGAGCCAAAAAGTCCGCTTTGAACTAATTCCGGAACTAGAGTATTCTGCTCTTGCTGATATTTCGTCATATGCAAGGCCATAATCTCCACAAGCTGAGATGTGATATATAATGAATCATCTCGCATAGTCTGCAAGTACTCGCTGAGCACCTTAAATATGTCGAATCCAGTCTGTGATGTGAATAAAGAGGGGTCGAACAGCATGTACGAACGAGTAATATTTAAAATTAATGGAAGGATCTCTGTGGCATTCCTAAGCCCCCCAAGAACTAGCGGAAACCAAGAATGAAATATCTCCTCAGGTATGGAGGTCTGATTGTTCGATGGAAGCTGTTTAAGTAACGAAGACCAAAGCTCAAATCCATCCTCAGATAGTAAGGAGTAATACTGTGCATTTTCTGAGCAGCATGCGGGTATCAATGGTAAGACTAAGGGTAGCACACGGCCACATTTCGGTCCTAAGGAGTTGGTAAGTTCTTTGAGAAGACGCAAGAGAGAATTCTGAAGAATTGGTTGTCCGGTTTTCTCAGACTCCTGCCATAGTTGTGGAACCATTTCAAGAAGCTCCTGAATTATTGAATCATTGATAAGCGAGCCATTTCTCTCCACCAAAAGCGAAATTACCTCGAGAACGATTTTTTTCGATTCGGTAAGCTCTAACTGCTTCAGCAAAGTAAGAGAACGCGTGGTTGTAGACTCTAAGTATGGCTTGAATGCACTTTTGCGAAACTCCCAGTCGCTAAGCATGTGTTTGAGCACAATGCATGCAGTAAGACGGACAACTTTATCGTTTGCAACCTGGTTAAAGTCAAGGAGCTCGTCCAAAAACTTGTAGATGCTGTTTCTGGTCTCTTTTGAGCATTGAACTGAAACCCACTCGTTGATCACCAGGCATACCCGCCTGCGAATAATTTGCAAGTCCGAGGATGAAGTGTTCATGGCCTGGGGCAAGAAGAAGTTTGAAAGCATCTCATCAAAGTTGCATTTATCAGAAACAGCTACTGTACTTAGCTCAAAGATGCACATTGCTGAATCTTTAACCAAAGTATCCGAATTTGCATCGCCCAATATCGAACCTACAGCCTCCAATATCATTTGAGACATTAAAGGCTTGTAGTACGATGCTAAATCCTGAAAAAAGCGTTCCGCACATGGACGAGCTTGATATTCCCAACTGCTCTGCATGTCATCAAGTGCCCATTGTTCGGGCTCCAAATTCCAAGCCTCCAAGTCACACGGACGCAACCTCAAATAATGTGTGATCATCACCTGCAAAAGTTCTGCTAATGCTTTAGGTGTGAACACCTGATTCAACACTATTTTCGAGGCATCCTGAATTTCTTTCCCATTCTCCTTTCTCAAAAGAGACCCTGAGTTGCCCTTGTGGCCAAATGCGGCCACTTTCTTAAAGATCAAGAATGCCTTCACCACCATTTGCTCCCAGAATCCCGATCCATCGGCATCTTCTAACTGGTAAACAGCATCTGCCTCCTTAACAATCAGCGATTTCAAACTCTGCAAAATTGAAACGGAACATGGGAAGAGCATGAATGACGTCACGTCCGACTCACATAAATCGAGATACATCTTGAGATAGCATCGGAGAAAACGCTCAAGAAGCTCCAATTGAGTTTTTGCATGCTGCTGCAAGAGTAGCTGTAAATGCATCAATGTGGTCTGCATAAAATCTCGCACTAGTTCTTCGTGGTGTGGCTCCTTGAAGCCGTTCACAGCTGCTTTCCAGAGACACTTAAGACACACGTAATCGACCTCCACTATTCCTGCATCGTATTCTTTTATCCATTTGTTGAAATAGTCGTTGTAGCAAGCAACAAGACATGGAAACACCATATGCATTTTTTGCTGCATCGCAGATCTTGCCCGCCCTATCCTCACTGCCGATAAAGCCTTCAACACTTCATTCAGGATGATTAATGCATTATTTGTTCGAACCATCGATGTTGCATCATAACGCCCTGCAGATGTCTGGATTATTTCTACCAATTGATCGAATACATTCGGCCATTCCATCGGAAAGTCATGCCGGCATATCCGGGCCACCGTGTGCGCATTCTGTATGGTGAGTTGTTTGTTGGATTCATCCAGTTGATTAAATAAATTGTTTCTTATCTCAACTTTTTCCTCCGGTGAAATTGCATGCATCCTTGTTGAGCGCCAGTACTTGTCCACACCATTTTTCAAGCATATAACTGCAAGCCATCGCATCTGTAATGGCTGCGAAACATCACTATATGCTTTCTGTAGAAAATAGTGGTAGCCTTTACAAATTTCCCATGTTTTGAGCTGCTTTTCTGCAGAAATCTGTTCGGCATCTCTGGTGGGACCCGAGGCATTTTTTAAAGTTTCTAAAACATTTTCATAGCTAAGATCCATAACTGTTTCTTGTATGTTATATTCGGGCAATTTGATGTATTGATCTACGGCTTCATATACAATGCATGTTATGGTCTGTCATCAAACGGCTCCTTACAACTGGAGCGAATTTTGACATCTACAAAAAAATGAAAAAAAAAAAATTCGGACATCGTAGAATGGCTTTGTCTGTAGCCTAGTCGAATAAACGTTTTGACTCCAAAATAAGGACTTATCAAACATGTTTTAAATTCAAACATAGAACGAATGCGTTGGCAACAGATCCGAAATGCGTATTTATATACATTTTACACTGCATTTCGAACTTCTGTAATTAATACATTCTAGTGTGTATACACAGTTATGATCCAGTTGGGTAACTGCAATATCTGAATTTTTCCAAAATACAATCACTTTGCTACCTTTGCAGCTATAAACCTTCCTTTTAGTCTTCTTAAGTATTTAGCAGATGCTTTTTTGTTTGTGAAACACCCCGAATTCTGTTTAATGGGACTTAATACTTGTTTAACTGTAAAGAGAGGCTTGTATTTTTGCAGCTGGATCTTGATTTAAAATAAAGGCAAATTCCATTGAACGAGGAGCTGAAACTGCTAAATATACATTTCAAACATCATATATCGACACATATTGCGTAACTGCATGAATTCTTCGTCTAATCCACTAAATGTATTTATTGTTTGAGTAAATATTAGTATTTTTTATATGCGCGAGATTATTCTTTCTTTGGAAATTCAGATTGAAAAAACTTGTTGACAGAAGTTAAATAACGTTAATTAGAGCTACACAAATAATATTTATATCCAGTACTATCATTTTGTACAAGAAACGCAAAATATTACTGGTAAAATATATTATTATATCGTAAAAAAGGGAATTTTGCAGCTGAAATATCGTTGTTGTGGAATGTCAAAGTTTCGCGTCACAAAATCCTTTTTCTTTTTTCGGCAATACATGGAGAGCGTTTTATTATTCAAGAACATCAAACGCAGGAAAACGTAACTCTCACGACACATACAAACAAGAAAATTTCAAATGATAAACGTTGAATGATTGAGATCATTCTATTTCTGTCAGCACCACATTCATAGGCACTGAAATCATAATAATTAATTGAGCTAGCAGCGGTTAACTGAGCCAAACTTACGTAAGCAGATACATGAACCATTTTTCCAGGTTGGTTTTTTGCCACGAAAAGGTGAGCGTTGGTGGTGTTCAGAAGCCCTGAAAAAAAAAGTGGAAAAAAGTGGTGGAAACTGAAAATTTTTTTAGGCCTAAATCTGTAATGAAGTATTTCTCTCTTTCTTTTCTATTTCCGTGCAACTACTCTTTTCCTCCGTTCTTTCTTTTTCCTTTCCTACTTCACGTTCATGGAGAAAGAATCATCCTTCGAGGCTTTCAAAAGGAGAGTGTTGCATTTGCAATGTTTTCATACGTTTAAATGGCCTTGGGGCAAGTCTCCGGCATTAGATCTCAGGCGGAAACGTCATGATGGATATCATATAGTCCATCCAAGATCTTAAGGAAGTGGTAAGTTGATGCGTGATCAGGGGAGTTGTACCGAGGTGTTTTGGTTGGCTTGATACCTGCCGTTATAATGAGATGAATGGGTTAAGTGTGCTGGGCTGGTCGGAGGGAATGGGAGTTTTATCTTGGATTGTTGGCTGCCTTTTCTTTTTTTGAGGAGGGGATATTTTGGGGCAGCGTTGGTAGCACTCAGGATGAGTAGATTGGATGATTGTGGGTTGGGGTGGGATTTAGGTGCAGGTTTGATTTGATTGGAATTCCGGTATTTCTGACTTTCTTTGGGGATTGCTCATCCTGAGCTTTATGCTTCTTATGGTTTTCGAATCATATATTGCAGGTCATTCATTGAATTTCAATGCTACTTGGCTATTGTTTCATGATGTCTGTTCTATTTCCAGTTATAAACACCTCAACCTTACAGAGTCCGCTAATATTTCTGCTTGTGTTGAAACTACTGGTGCTATGAAATGCTTCAGGATTCCTTTGCGGCCTATTTGCAATCGCTTGTTTTTCATTTCTGACGTCCATTTATGGCCATGCGCTACTGTTTGATCCCCATTCGTTTCAAGGCGGTCTCTGGCAGCCTTTATTCCAAAATTGGCCGGCTTCTCATTTCATTGATCACCATCAAGTTCCCTTCTTTTTGTATTCTTGCTTTCAAAAGATTCCTTTTTTTCCTCGTGAGAAAAAGTGCCTTTTTGATGATTGGATGGCTTTCGGGCTGTTCAGTATTCTGCATGCGGCTTTATTCGGAAAGCCTAACCATAGTTATGATGATTGCCACCTTGAGAGCCAATTTATTTTGTGCCTCCATTCTGGTAACCCAATGGAGCTTACTCTTAATTTTCCATGAACGTCTTTATTTTTTACTCTTCTAGTCTGTTTGGTTCATATACGTGGTTTGTGTATGGAACTTTGTACTGTCAAAGGTACCGGACTATTAAGCTAGCGAACAGTGCCTTTTCTTAATTTGGAGTCAGTAGATTCCAGTTACGAAAGGAATAGAAGGTGCATTCCATTTCCAAGTGATGAAAACCATTATTTTTGAGTCAAGCTCAGAGCTTCCAAAATGGGGCTGTGACGATCTTGTTAATTTCTGACGGAAATGTGATAATCAAGCCTTGTAAAAATTGTAGACGAGGTAGTGTATATGCCCTTAGTTATCCGTACAGTATCTTATTGCTATTTGTGCATTATGACGACGGATCATTGGTAGTGTTGAATTGCAATTCCAAATCGTAATCTTAGTTCGTTTATTTACCCGTAATTCCTTAGATTACCGTGGTTACATTTGTTATTAAAGAATTATACAGGCGTCAGTATAAACAAAACCTCATCTATGCGGACAAATTTGTCAAGCCCAATGCTCGGTCAAAGTATTGTCATCAGGATCATGATTTACGAGTTCCGAAAAGTAAAGAAGGAGAACCAAAAAAATGTTGACCCAATTCCAGAATTGCCATAGATGAACATCTTCACCGGCAATTGTCTCGGCAGCTTTCGGCAGTAGGGGCCCACTTCCTGCCGACTTTTTCGCTAGGTTGGATGCCAACGTTGCTTTTAACCAGTTCCAGAAATGATTCTGTTTGTCGAGATCATCGTTGTATTGGATCATCAAATTAGTGTAGATAGCAATAATAATGCAAGGCGAATATAAGTAGAGAAGCTTTAACGAGGTTGATGTATTTTCTGGTGGCCTGGCACGACTGAGAGTAGAAGAAAGAGATATTTTATGCTCCTCTTCTTCATCCGACGTATCCTCTTCAGTTTTCCTTTTTTCATCAACAGGAAATATGCTTGATGCTTCGGAATTTGCAGGACTCGAGAGTGGGGAGTCATAATGCTGAATTGGCTGTAATATTGGAATGATCTTGGTTGCAGCAAAGAAAACGCCAATCCGGAATGCTAGCTGTATTAAAATGGGGGCAGTTAGATTGCTCATCGAAATTTTGAAGAAATCCCACAATGGTTCAAAAGAACGGGGAAGGTTTTCCGCTATAAAGCGCCAGACAACATTGACAAAAAAATCTTTACACTTCACGTAGAACAGCGACAAGATTTGATGACGCTTGCTTGCAGAACCGACAAGAAGCGATCCATTCAAATGAAGCAGAGACATTAGACCACCATTTGTGTTTGTTTTAAATGCGTTATGAACAGATTTTAGAAAGTCCCTGTTCAGGCTGTTGGCCTGCGAGTCAATTTTCTTGAACTCATCCATGATAAACTTGAACAGAGAGGTAAAATTCCTCTTGGACAGTTCTGGGAAAAGCTCATAGGAGCACTTAACAATATATGCCACCAATAGAGAGCATTCCAAAGGCGATGCCCTACCAGAAGACACCCCAAAAACTGCTATTAGTGTAGTGCACGTGAATGCAGAGCCCAACAGCGATGCTGTGACCATTCCAACTTTAGAAACGTCAATATCTGGTGAGACATAGATCTTGACAACGAAGTAGAGGCATGATAGCAAAATGCAGGAGCTTATTATCAAGTTCGCAATAGACCAAGTGTCAGATCGATGGCGGATTAGAAACTGTGAGACCTGACCAACGGCTTGAATCGAAAGAAGCGTGCAAAACCCTTCCAAAATTGTGAAAAGCGGAGTAGCATTAACTAAAAAAAGCTTCCATCCTTCAAGAATGTAGTTCCACCAAAGCTTGGAGAAGAAGGATGTGGATACAGATGGAGACAACGAGGCGGAAGAGAAAGTAGATGACGCGGAAGAGTTGAAATTATGCGGTGAGTGCGTATCAGATGTGAAAATCGTCAAGAACAACGAAAGTATACTCGGTAGAAAAAGATGCTGCATGTAATATAGAAAGGTAGATAGGAATCGATGATATCGAAGCACTCTAAATGTGGCTAGCACGAAGTAGAGCACTAGAATGGTGAAGGAGAAACTGAGTCCGCAGTCTAAACCACCAACTTCAAAGCTGAGAGGTATGGTAAGTATAACATAGCAAAGGTAAAGCGTTGCCAGAAACATCCGGGCCATCTGCTTGAAGGCTATCCAATAATGTCGCCAGGATCTCTTCCCTGAAGGCATTTTGTGTCTGTGCTTGTGCCTTGGTCTTTTATGCTTGTGGTCAGTAATATCAAGTTGTGAAATATCATGGTTCTTAGTTCTCGGCAGACTATCCTCTTTCTTATAATCAGGAACAGGGGTACCATCCACGGATTTGCTATTCATTTCAAACTTGTAGTTATCATGCCCCAGTGGGGTCTCATTTCCAGAAAAGTCTGTGCCCGATTTCGGAATATAGTCATTCCCATCAAGCGAAGAAACCGCTCGCGCGCTTTGGCGATTGTGATTTATGGAATGAGAAGAGCTTGGAGTGTGGGGGATATCTCTATTCGAAAAGTCCACCATGCTCGCCTGTTCAATTGAATGCGTTTGATTTATTGCAGTTATTCGAATTCGTAGTTTAAGTAATGTGATGGTCTTCGAATGTCGTTAAAAAAGAAATATACGTTTAATGAGGAATGTGGAGCCTTTTTGCGTAATTTTGAGTTTTAACTCTTTTTCAAGTGAAGAAAAAAAGATGAAGTGAAACCAGGGTGAGGGGGAAGACAAGAAAAAAAAGCGCGGGGGGGGGGGGGGGGGAGGAAAAAAAAAAAAAAAAAAAAATTGCGCAGAACGTATATAGTGCAGAATTAGAATAGCTTAAGTAACACACGTACAAAACTGCCTGGCTTTTCTTTCCGTTTCTTCCATTATCAATCACTACCTGTGGTGATGCCAATTTTTTACTTATTATCTACAGCGCGATGAAGGGGAAAAAATATTATATGATTTATTTGCAATGTGGGGTGGTTCAACAGTTACAGGATAGAAAAAGTAGAGAAAATATTCTCAATAAGATGAGGTCTAAGCGTGTAGTTTTGTGTGTAAAACATCAGCCTTTGTTTACAGCTTTTCAAAACAGAGCCGAACGTAAAGAATTTTTTATTTAACGTGTACCTCTCTCTCTGTTGGAATATTTCCCGATGTAGTGTTTGTTAGGGAAACAAGCGAAAAAGGTAACGTAACAATGAAAGCTTCGCAAACAAGAAATGTAAGGATGAATTTCTGTAGAAGTGACAAGGTAAAAAGTTTTATCGCTAATTTTTCACTGATCTCGGCTCAGTGCTACATGCCTTGGTTTTAATTCAGGCGGTTATTAAAAATGGTTCTTATCGAATCAGCGATATATAAAGACCATATATAAATAATATAGTGAGAGGATCACTATGCCATTAACGGAGGTGCGGGGCAAATACAGGGATGATTTCCTTGGGGATGAAAATGAACATCATGATTCTACAGATGAACATCTACCAAAGACGAAAAGAACTTCAGGCAAAAGGGGCAGAACACAGAAAAGACACATTAACAGATCAATGGCTAGAAACAGAGATGGGGATGAGCAAAGCATGAAAAGACGGAAAACTGATGGCGATGCTAATAACTTGGAAATTGATACCAGTGATGATGAGGAAGCAGAAAATCTTGAAATAGAAAACGAGAGCGAAGATGAGGATGAGGAGAACTCTGATTCCAACGCTTATGGATTTCTCATTAAGAACCTTAAGGAAGAATATGGTGATGATGAGGATGAAAATAATATTGGAGAGGAGGATGACGAGGAACCAGATATTTTAAATGAGAAAGGTTCTGCGGAGGGAGAGATGATCGAAGAAAACGGGGATGAAAGTGATGCAGATGCAGATGAGGATGAAGATCAAGAGGAAGAGGAGGAGGAAGAGGAGGAAGATAATTTGTCTGATGGAGATAATACAGACACTCATTTTGATGCTCTGGACAAACATTTTAATGAAGAAGATAAGATTGATAAGTTAGTTTCTTCGTATGAAGCAAGGATAAAGAAGGAGGGGTCAAGGGGATTTTTGAGGGTCAGTGAGAGATGTAATTTTAGGGAGGATGGATATGTAAAGGTGGATATGCAATATCAAGGGTTAGATTATGACTATAAGGCTCCTGAGGCGGAAAAACAGGACTTAAAAAGCCTTCTTGCACACTATAATGTTCGTAAAAACATACAGGAAGGATTTCTGAGTGCTAAACATACTGATTTGGAAGTTAGCTTGATTGATTCCCTATTGAAATATCAAAATGTGCAACTACACTATTATCACTCTTCTGACATTCGCAAGAACTATCAGAAATACTATTTACTTCATTGCCTCAATCATATTTTAAAGACACGAAATCGGGTTTTAAGCAATAATCAAAAGAAGAAAAAGATCATGGAGCAGATAGATAAGGAGCAGATAGATCCATCAGAAGCCGACAAGCCACAATTTCGTGATCAGGGCTATACTCGTCCAAGAGTTCTCATCTTACTTCCTACGCGAAATGCAGCATGGGAGGTTGTGAATAAATTGGTCAATCTCTCAGGTATTGAGACGGTAGAAAGTAAAAAGAGGTTCAGAGAACAATTCTATGACAGCTTTGGACGGGGAAATACACCGAGTGAATTGAGCTACAGGAAGAAACCAACAGATTTTCGGGAGATGTTTAAGGGAAACTCGAATGATTACTTCTGCCTTGGCGTTAAGTTAACACGAAAGAGCATCAGACTTTATGCAAAATTGGACCAGTCCGATATTATTGTTGCATCGCCCCTCGGTCTCAAAATGATATATGAGAAATCGGCTAATTCCAAAGGGCGAAAAAGAGGTCGGAAGGAAGACACAGAGTTTCTCAGTTCGATCGAAATATCCGTGTTGGATAAGTGCGAGGGATTGCTCATGCAGAACTGGGAGCACGTGACTGAAATCCTTGAGAAGAGATTGAATGCTCCCGCAAAGAATTTTGAGGAATTCAAGGTCGACTTCAGTAGGGTTCGGATGTGGGCAATTAATGATCAATACAAATTTGTCACTCAAATGCTTGTATTTGGAAAATACGGCACTCCAGAACTTAATAGTACAATCATGAATAGTAAGATGTCATCGAACTTACAATCAGGCGCTGTTATATACAAGCCTTCGATTGGTAGGGGAAATTGTGTTATTGACAATTTCAAAGAGAAATTGGCGAGAGTTGGAATCATAGGGAGGTACACTAAATTGAACCAAGCATTTATGAGATTTGATACAAATTCGATTGTTTCCGAACCAGACAAGAGATTCGAATATTTTAAGAATGTCATGCTACCTCAGATCATCAATAAGGCGTCTTATGATTTTGGAACGTTAATATATGTTCCAAACTATATTGACTACTTAAGGTTGACAAACTATTTAAGAAATGAGTCAAGCATTTCTTTTGTATCAATAGATGAATACTCCAGTCAAAGTAAAGTTACCAGAAACAGAGCTAAATTTGCAGACGCTCGAAATGATGCGAGAGTTATGGTGATGACCGAAAGGCTTCATTTTTACAAGAGATATTCGATTAAGGGTGTTCGAAACGTGATTTTCTACGATATACCGACTGACCCGGATTTCTACTCACAGATTTTACAATTTGTAGTTGATGAAAAGATCAGAGTTGAAGTTTCGGTTGATGGTAACGATGAGGAGGAAGAAGAAGAAGAAGAGGGGGAGGAGGAAGATGGGGATGAAGAAGAAGAAGAGGAAGAGGAACCCCAAGATGGAAATGACTATCAGGTGGAGATGGACTTAAATTTGTGCATGATACGTGCCATGTTTAGTAAGTTTGATTTGATGAGACTTGAGAAAGTTGTTGGACTAAGGAATGCAGCTCGCTTATGCAACGAGGATAGTGAAGTGAATGTGTTCAATTGATGTACAATCACAACTAAAGTACCGATCAACTAGATTAATATAGAGTTAAACATTTAAACATTTTCAATTGTAAAACGCCAAGTTACGGATAAAGTTTTAGCGTAAGTAGGAGTGTCTGATCTACTAGACTTGTATGTGGCCACAATTTTTATAATCATACGTAGCTGGATTAACCTATGAATCTAATATACACATTAAAACCTGCCTGGTCAGTTATTACCATCATCTTCATCAATTGAAATGCCTCAAATGAGTTTCACCCAAATAGTTGATTAATTGCTATAAGGAAGCAGGCTATTGAAACATAGGGGCTAAGACGTTCACCTATTCTAGCTGCCTTCCAAAAAAGACCAAGAACTCCCACCTTATTTTTATCCAGAATTGCCGGCCACAAGGAATGAACATATGTAGCTGTACATATTAGGAGAACAATCACCTGCAATAGAGCCGAAAAGTTGAAAAGGGCCGACTGAAAACAAAAAATCGTTAGTAACTTTGTTACTTTCAAAATGTTAGAGTAAGCCTAAGCAAAACCGCAAAAAAACGTACCATGATATTTGAACCAAGTTCAGACTATAAGCTTTTAGAGAGACAAACTAATTGTTCCGTTATTTACTAACAGTATTCTCCCTCTTTATTAAACAAGAAGTGTGATTACGACAAGTTACACTTGTTAAGAGTTTCTCAATAGGAGTTCGATCTATTTTTTTAATTTTTCGATTTCCCTTTTTTCGGACTATTTCTGACGTAAAATTATCTTTCAAGAGAACGGATTTAAAATACCATTTTCCTTGTATTATGCAATAAGCAAGTTCAACAAAAAAATAGGGGAAGATGAGATGAAATGCAGTTTGACAACAGGTTGTAGTGATTAGATTTAAACTCACTAAAATCAAAGTTTAATGAATGAGTAGTTAGTTACTTAGTTATCTTTGGCCTTGTCTGATTAATTTAGCTATAATTTTCCTCATTTTGAAGCATGCCGATTTCTGCCAGGCCACCTTTCCTACTTTTTTTTGACACTTTTTTCCTCCTCTCAGTATTTGAGGAATATTTCTAGGCCCAATTTTGTACATCGAATAAGATCAGTGCTGCAGAACATGGCTAAAGCAGTTATAAAACAGCAATAATTCCGCTCATTTATAAAGGTTACAACAGAAGTGGTATCCAAGCTGTGCATTCATCTCTTTTCTATCTTTTTTTTGGAGGCAAATATCCACTATATTGTTGTTGATCTATCTACTGTTAAATATACGCATTTGCTATTCAAATAAGACCTTGCTTTTTTTGCTTATTGATTTTTAAGGGAATTCTTCCAATAAATAAGAGTGGAAAATTAGCAGGAATACTTTGATAGATAGATTGTTTGCGTCTCAATTGAGCAGAAACCATACTCTTACACTTTTAATACAGTTGCTATGAACCAATCAAACAGCACAGCTGGTAACGAGGACAGAGCCAGAGGAGATGCATTGGATGATAACGAAGATATATTTGATTTCGAGACCGAGGTTAGTGATTCACGGGTAGAAAGGAACAGAGCCAAGTCTCAAAAGCTGGAGTTGAGTCAGAACTGTTCACCATTGAACTTCGATAGCAATAATAAGGCAATACCGAGTGATGATTCAGGAAAGAATATTGAGCTTCAACAGAATAACATTTTGAATAATAATTTGGGTGCAGAAGATGTGGATCCATTAACAAATATATCAGAAGACGATCCAGAACATGTAGTTGAGGGATTTGTGCTGCCGAAAGGACGGACTTCGGACAATACCAAAAAGAAACGTTTAACAATTAGGGATACGGAGGATATTCCGGATGAACCATTAGATGAGGAGGACATTTATGATAAATTTGTCCCGACCGATAGAACAAAAGTGGAAGATTATGAAAGACAATTTGAACTTGAAGAAAAAGAGAACCACAAGTTGGAAGATTACATTTACGAGGAACCAAAGAAGAATGCATCAGATGACACAATAATCCATATAAAAAGACCGACAGGGATGTATACTCCACCAGAGAATTTTGCTATGGTTTGCCGGTCGATATATAGATCCTCATTTCCTCGAGTCGAAAACTTCGAATTCCTAAAGACGCTGAAATTAAGGGCGATCCTTTGCTTGATCCCAGAGGATTACCCACCAGAAAACATAGAATTCAACAAGAAGAATGGGATAAAGTTTTTTCAGTTGGGTCTAAGCGGTAATAAGGAACCATTCGTGAAGATAAAACCTGAACTTGTCACCGAGGCTCTAAAGATTATCACTAATCCGGAAAATCAACCGATTCTTATACATTGTAACAGGGGAAAGCACAGAACAGGATGCATAGTGGGATGCGTTCGAAAACTTCAGAATTGGTCGTTAAGTATGATCTTTGATGAATACAGGAAATTTGCATATCCCAAGGAGCGTCCCCTAGATCAACAATTTATTGAAATGTATGATGACTCTGATATAGTGTCTTATGCCAAAAAGCGGCACTGGCTGCCGCTTGAATGGTGATGGCTGAGATCCGATATTCACCTGGAAATTCTTAAGCAAGATGGTGCAAGTACAATTGTGGAATGGTACTTTCATGCTGGTTCCATAAGTAACAAATAGATTAGAGAATTTTGCGAATTAGTTTTAATCGTTGCCCAAGAATATATATATAAAACACATTTAAATTGTATAAAGAACAACAGAAATACCTTAAAATGACCTCTTAATAGAATGCAAGGCGGTCTCCGAGATTAAATTAGAATATATTTAAAAACTTGGCGCCATAAACAGCAGAGTTTGCTAAAGCAAAAAGCGTTAGGAACTTTGGATATATCCTTAAAGTGTGCATACTCCTTTTTCCGTTCGCAAGAGCATATAACAAAGACCAAGCGGAAATGAGTCCACTTCCATTCTCTTCATCATGATCATAAATCATAAAACTTCCTAGCCCAACGAAGCCGCCAAACAAGGCAACTGAAATATTCTTTGGGTAAGGACTTATGGTAGCAACCTTTTTTTGAAATGCTGCTTTACTATTGACATATGTAGTAGGGGGCCGAATAAATGGAACAACTGCCAATGCTCCAGAAAATGCAGCAGCAGGCAATGGTGATGATGCCCACAATTTTAACTTCTCCTTAATAGGGGGTGTGACAGATGAGGAAGAAGAAGAAGAAGAAACTCCTGACGACACTGGAGGTACTGGCTCTGATGGGGAAACAGGAATAGTTTCTGTTGAACTCATATTTGATTGACTGTAAAACCTTAAATTTCAAACCACGCACACAATAAAGTTTGGTATTCACCAGAATTGGGTTTTGAACTGTGAAAGGTGCCCTTCTTTGCTGTTCATCAAGCAGACAGACAGCAACACAAACTCAAATTATTTAGTTGCAGATTAATCAAATCAATCTATCACGGAGGAGGATAAAAAAAAATATAAAAAAAGATAGAATTTGAAATTGAGAAACTTACTCTCTAGAGGCAGAAATTATCACCATAGTCCAATACCACACATCTACCAAACCACCAAGCTTCCTTAAACATTTTAAGGTAAGACAAATAAAATTTACAGAACTACACGTTGTTTTTATCCGCGAAAAAATAGCATTTAAAACCTAATATACAATGTGAATGACAATAACTTTAGCAACTAGCCCACTCACGATCTCTCACCTCTCAATCTTCTAGCCAACTGAATGTCCTTCTTCTGGATGGTAACTCTCTTGGCATGAATAGCACACAAGTTAGTGTCTTCAAATAGAGAAACCAAGTAAGCCTCAACGGATTCCTGCAAAGCACCAATAGCAGATGACTGGAATCTCAAATCAGTCTTGAAGTCCTGAGCAATCTCTCTGACCAATCTCTGGAATGGCAACTTTCTGATCAACAACTCGGTAGATTTCTGGAATCTTCTGATTTCTCTCAAAGCAACGGTACCTGGCTTATATCTGTGAGGCTTCTTAACACCACCTGTAGATGGAGCAGACTTTCTAGCTGCCTTAGAAGCTAACTGCTTTCTTGGTGCCTTACCACCGGTAGACTTTCTTGCTGTTTGCTTGGTTCTAGCCATGATTAATTAAATATGGTATATACTTGATGAATTATAAACAAGTAAAAATATATACATGTATAAGATGAAGAGGCACTATTGCTTAAGGAAGCGGTTGGGAAGATTAATACCTTTTTATACGTTTAAGAAAAATAAACAAAGGCAAAATTTACGGCGGAATTTCGTTGGTTAAACTTGCTGCATGGCCTATACAAAATAACTTTGTGATAAAATGTACGCAGCGTAGGTATCAAACTTACTCCCGCTCCAGACGTAGGTGCAAATGCACGATGATTGTTAGTGATAAAATTTACTTTCTTGGATGCGTAAAAAATATCACTAACAATTTATTTTTCCACCATAGTCTTCCTCATTAAGAATTCTTAGTGATAATATTTACTCACTCAATGTGTAACTTTTAGAATTAACATCTGGCCAGTTCTGACATTTTGGATTGTTACACAAAGTGTAACTTGTGTCATCGCTAAAATTTAGTATGGGCATATAGTTTGTGGCCATAGATGCCAATCAACTTTACAGTGGGGTTATTTAAATAGCCAGCTATTTCCACCTCAATTTCCTAATTGTCATCTGTTTTTAAGAAACAATCATATACCTATTTTTTTATTCTCTCATCATCAACAATTATTATATATATTTACCTATTACAAAATGTCTGGTAGAGGTAAAGGTGGAAAAGGTTTAGGAAAAGGTGGCGCAAAGCGTCACAGAAAGATTCTAAGAGATAACATTCAGGGTATTACCAAGCCTGCCATCAGAAGATTGGCAAGAAGAGGTGGTGTCAAGAGAATCTCCGCTTTGATTTACGAGGAAGTTAGAGCTGTTCTTAAATCCTTCCTTGAAAACGTCATCAGAGATGCCGTTACTTACACTGAGCACGCCAAGAGAAAGACTGTTACTTCATTGGATGTTGTTTACGCTTTGAAGAGACAGGGAAGAACTCTTTACGGTTTTGGTGGTTGATTTATTGGATTCTGCGCTCTGGCACGGAATTGAATTATGGGCGCATTTACTCCTTAAATATTTGTATATTAGCATTGATCTGTTTCTAATCGGAAATATCAAGTCTTTTTAGTCGAAAGTTTATTGACAGTTTAGTAGATTACACACATTTTGCACTCGCTAACTTTGGGTGCACGGATTCGATTGTGCATTAGCAAGTTTCATTGACGCCCAAATAGGTGGTGCTGTCTTAAATTCGTAGGTTTTGTGGGCCAGTATATCAGTCATACTATACTTCCATGAATGCAATTTAATTGAAAGACTCTCCAAATTTGGATTCTTGTAAAGTATCATACCACAATCTGAACATTTATGTTTTTGTTCTTCGGCATTGCATTCTTCCTTGGCTCTATTCATACGGGAAATATCATATATCGTATTTAAATATTCTTCTGTAACCTCATTCCGATTTCGGAAAACCGCACTATACTTATTCAAATAAAGTGTATCATCTACAATCGGAAAACCTAGATTCCGCAAGTGAATTCGGATTTGATGTGAAAAACCAGTTAAAGGCTTGCATTCGACTAAGGACTCATCCTTTTCCTTATCGTAAACTATGCTTTTGAGTACTGTAGTTGCCGGAGAAAATTGGTTCACACTCTTACGCGATCCATAAATATAAACCACTGGATCTTTACAAGTTACTGGTTCTTCGCCTAATGAAGTAAACATTCCTTTAACCAAAGCAAGGTATGTTTTTTGCGCATACCCTTCCTTGATAAGCTCCTTGAATCTGGCTGTTGCCTCATGATTCTTACCAAACATCTGGACACCAGATGTCACCTTGTCCAAACGATGAATAGGATACAATTCTTTGATATCCGGTCGTAAAGCGTACAATATCTGTTGTAGAGTATTATAATAGTATGTTCCAACGGGATGTACTGGTATTCCAGCCGGTTTGTTTACGACAATATAGTTTTGATCTTCATATATTGTTTCAGGTAAGTTGGCTGAAACCGGGGGTTCATGAACATGTTCCCTATGAATAATCTTATCACCTGGGTCTATTTTGACATCCCGAATGAGTTGTCTACCTTCAAATATCTTATGATACTTTTTAGAATTCGGATTCTTTATCAATTTCATTCTCCCATCCTTGATTTCTCGATAATAGTGATCGGAAGGAAGATTTTTGAATTCGGAAGAGTACACTTCAAAGCACGAGCGTCCAAACCACCGAAGTCTTGCATTAGCTATATATTCATGATAATATGGATTCACAAATCTGAGCCCCTTCGCGATGAAATAACGATGCATTTTTAGGGTTGCTTCCAACAGCACTCCCGTTAAATGCTTGCGCATGAAGTCCAGATAGGAGAGATTTTTTTTAATTTTTTTTTTTGCATGCGAAAGGCTAAGATCGCGAAGAATTCCTACAATTTTGCTTACACCATGCATGAATCAATAAATAAATAAATAAATTGAGAAACGACCATCTTCTTATTTTTCATAGCTTGGCTTTCTTTACCTCTGTTTCCAGGCGTTTTGCAATTGCTTCAATGAATTCCTCCGTGGTAACATAGGCTGATCTTTCCGTGTTTCCTTTGGCCAAGGCGAGATCCTTCGTCATTTTTCCGTCAACCATAACAGTATCAATGACTGCGTTTTCCAACGTTTCTGCAAATTGTACCACTTTTGGAGTGTTATCCAACTCTCCTCTCTTCCGAAGACCTCTTGTCCACGCAAAAATGGAAGCAATGGAGTTTGTGGAAGTTTCCTCACCCTTTTGATATTTTCGATAGTGCCTGGTGACCGTGCCGTGAGCGGCTTCAGCCTCGAAGCCTTTTCCATCGGCAGAGACCAACACAGAAGTCATCAATCCCAAGGACCCAAATCCTTGTGCTACAACATCAGATTCAACATCGCCGTCATAATTCTTCATGGCGATAATAAAGCCGCCTTTAGATTTAATCATCTGTGCCACCATATCATCAATCAAACGATGCTCATACCAAATTCCTGCTTGCTTGAACTTTTCTTTATATTCACCTTCATACATGTTCTGAAATATGTCCTTAAAAAGACCGTCGTACTTCTTAAGAATTGTGTTTTTGGTTGCAAGGTATAGTGGCATGTTTCTACTCAATGCCATTTTGAATGAGGCCTTTGCAAAACCAAGAATCGATTCTGCAGTGTTGTACATTACCAAAGAGCATCCTTTACCATCAAAATGATAGACTGGAATTTCTATTTTTTTGCCTCCATCGCTAGGATTAAAAGTTAGCGTTAGATCGCCACCACAATCTGGTGTTACGATATTGGTGCACTGATATTGATCACCGAAGGCATGCCTGCCAATCACTATCGGTTTCTCCCAATGTGGTATTATCCTAGGAATATTATTTATCACAATCGGCTCTCTAAATATCGTTCCTCCCAAAATATTTCTAATGGTACCATTTGGAGACATCCACATTTTCTTAAGCCCAAATTCCTTTACTCTGGCTTCGTCGGGTGTGATTGTTGCACACTTTACAGCGACCCCATATTTTTTTGTTGCCAATGCAGAATCAACGGTGACCTTATCATTTGTGAAATCTCTATTCTCAATTCCTAAATCATAATAATCCAACTTTATATCTAGATATGGGAAAATCAATTTGTCCTTGATAAGCTCCCAGATAATTCTTGTCATTTCATCCCCATCCATATCCACAATTGGAGTTTTAACTTGTATTTTATCTGCCGGCATTTTTTTATTTTTTGCTTGAATTATTTTGGTCTTCTGGTGATCTTTATCTACCTATTAAAAAGCAAGTAATACTCTACTCTTGTACAGTAGTCGTGATAAAGTAGAAAGATACCATCTAAGGTTTACGTAGTAGAATAATTAAGTTTTTTCCCCTGTATGAATTATATATATGTTAAATTTAAGAAAATCCTGTGATCCCTTTCGTTTTTTTTTTTGCTCCCCCACAAAAAATAACCGCACATTTGTTAGTCGGATCCCGCATCATCAGCAGCGATCAAATAAAACTCACAAAAATTGCGGGGCTGAGATCGGAGTAGTTACTGAAATTTGTTAGCGCAGCAAAACAAATTACGGGACACCAATCTCATTAGCGTTAGATGTTAATAATAATAATAATAATAATAATAATTATTATAATGAACTTTAAAAGTGTGCTTACTCCCTTATTTTAAGGTTACCGGAAGAATTTCACAGTTTGTCGTACAACTTTCGCATGTTTCGGACCTAATTCGGAGAAGTCACAATGTAGATATAAATGTATTTCCCTTCCATGAATATTAAAAGCAAACATCTTCTAGGAATCACATTTACTAACAGTGGTACCAAGATTAATCAGTATTGTATTTGTCAAAATGGTTGACAATTACATATAGCATATCTCGCTGAAACAAACATGTTAGTCTGCCGTTTATACTCTCTATGTGACAAATATTACTGCCAGAATAACTTATTTTATACCGTTTAATTGGGTAACATTCACTAAAACTGTTATATAGTCTTCTGTACCAAAATGTTGGTTTGTCAGATATGCCCAGCAATATATAACGCCCCTCTTACAGGTAATTCAAAATCAACTCACAGCATGAAATAGAGGAGAACAGAATAAATAGACCCAAAAATGGATTTTTCCCTTCCCGCGAAAAATATTTATGTAATATGTCGGAATTTATGTGTAGGCAAAATTTGGTTGATTCGCTTGCCTTCTTGCTTCCATTTTTACTTGCGGCTTTCAACCGCAAGACTAGACTTGTACATCTTGACTCGGAAATCGAATTTTGCCTTCTTACATTCTTTTACCATGCTTTTATACTATTAGCTACGAAACACTGAACGTATACAGAAATTTTTTGGAATAATCAGGTCATTGCTTTGTCATTAATTGGAAAGAAGTCTTTAGATAAACTGATTTCCCTACAGGATTGGGTCTTCAGCGGCCAATTATTTCCTAAGCACTATCTACCAATCACTAGAAGCTTAACTCCTACATTAGCATATCTCCAAGAAGATTGTTATTACGATATAGACTTCCTAGTGACATCATATTTGAGGTACCACTTACGTATTACCATCCGTATATTGAACGAACATTTATTGGTTCTTCGGTTAGCATCATAGTAAAATAAAGTTCAATATGTCAGCATTTCCAAAGGGGCACAAAGAATTTGTGCTCTCCAATTCAGAGTCCATTCAGCAGCAAAATTCAGCACAACAACAATCCCAAGCACCTCAGTTCCAGTATTTGCACCAATCACAATCTCGAAATCAGTCTCCACATGGGTTACGGCACTTGGTATCCCAGCCGCATGAAAACAGAGATATTCATGGAGGATATATCGATGGTGTTGTTGGAATACCTGATTCGCAACTTTTATCGAAGTATGGTTCAGAGTTAGATGGTATGCCGCTTTTAACCCCAACAGAAGCATCAGAAACAGCACGTCTAGTGAATGAAACATTTAATCCTGAGGAGACGGCAGGCTCAGCCGTTCATGCATTCACAGATAGGAGGGGTATTTCTAGGCCTGAACAGCAAACTGTAATTCACGGTAATGTGCCAAATATAAAAGATGCACATATGGGTCACTTTTCGGGCCAATATGCGCTTCCTACTTTACCGCACGTGCATAATCAGGAGGAATCTATTCAGCAAATGCAACAAATAGAGCAACAGCTTAATAATCAAATGGTAAATTCAGAGTTACTGAGAACCCAAGTGAATAACATGCAGGTGAGTGGTCATCGGCTTGATTTAAGTCAGATAGGGAGGGATACGGAAGTTGTAGTGCAAAATGGACAGCAACCTATACACGAGCAGTTGCAAATGAGCTTGACAGATTCACGCATACCTCAGTATTCCGGGCATCCGAAAACTGCACTGGGGGAAGACATTACAAATAAAATCCCAAAAGAAGAAAAAGTTACATCCCAATTCCTGGAAACCCCCATGTTTGAAGAACAGGAATTTGATGATGTGAATGTTCTCAAAAAGTTTGTTAAGGAGTTTGGGCGTAAGAACCGATTTGGAATCGCTATAGCCCATTCTAACAGTAAGGCAATATATTTCACCTGCGAATTGGGCGGTGGGTACAGACACAAGCGTGTCAAAAGAAGTGGAAATGGAAAGACACTAGCTCCGTCAAAGAGGATAGGATCAAAAAAAATACATTGTCCATTTGCGATGGTGGCAACATTTTCAAAGAAAAGACAGTATTGGACTTTGAGAATTACACAGAATAAACACAATCATCCTCGTCTTAACCCACTTTTAAATTTTCCTATGCTTCGAAAACGGTCTCCAAGAGTTAATGGTACAATCAGCTATCTCTACAGGCAGGGAGATAAACCAAGTGTTATACAAAAAAAGCTTGAAAATTTGTATCCTTCCTTAATCATCAAACGAGAGGACATATATAATGAAGTCAGAATACTGAAGAAGAAAGGTCTTGTCCCTACAAATCCTAGAGCAAGAAGCAAGAACTCAAGAATTCAATTGCATTCAGAGCAGTCATTGTCACCGAGCTCCCGACCTTCAACGTCCAGTTTTAAGAAAAATGAAATCTGGGTTGGGCAGCAATTAACTGAAAAGCAAAATGCTCATGTAAAGCGAACAGTTGACTCTCTTCCCTGGAATGGAGCCCCATTTCAAAATTTAAATCCGAATTCAAACAATTCCGAAATACAGAAGCAGACTGGTTCCTCTCAAGATATTGACCAGCATTATCATCTTCCCTATAATGCTGCAACACAGATTGACCATGTGTATGCGTCATCTGCATCTTCTGATTCCAAAGATAGTCATTTCATTTTAAATGAACGCTTGCTTGATGATAATTGATTATTACTGTAAATCTTTTCTAATCTTGGCACTTGAAATAAATTGCATTCAGTATATGTTGCTCTGGACGACTTCCTTGAAGCTTTTGTATTCTATAAATGGTGTAAACGTAGTCTGTGTGCTTTCTTTTCGTATACTTTTCTATGCACATCCCTACATGCTTTGTTTTTTGTAAATACGTGTTTTGATGCCTTGTTTGTTTGGTTCCCTATTAACTTTCGAAAAGAGTACTACTATATGAAATATCAATTCTGTTACAGAAACAAAAGAAAAGCAGCAAATCTGAGTTCGAGCCGGAAATTATACTTCAATTCATATGATTCAAATATAATATACCAAAGTTCGAAAGGCTTAATTCAAACCTAGGCTTATATGTCGTAAAGTAAGGCACAGTCATATTTAGCTTTGGCATTAAAAGCGTCAAAAACTATAATAAGGAAGGTAAGAGAATTATAGGCATCAACATTCAACATATAAGGTCAGTTAGAATATTCTCTTCCTTATTGCTTTTGAAGGCAGCTTCAGTTATCCTCCAATTATACAAGAAAGACCATAAAATAGTATTCGTGATAGGCTGGTTGATAGTCATGTGCCCCACTCTGATATATATTCTATGAAAAGCAGTTGACAAGATTAAAGGAATCTATCTGATCGTGCGTGAACTTTATTATTTTGTCTCAAATGTCCTTCTCGTCTTATATGAATTGTTTCATGGTTACTTGTACTATATATAATGTGCACTCAAACAAAGAAAAGAGCATCTCGTATGAGTTCACTGCATTGCCCTGAATCTGTTTAAACTGTCTGTATTATCCATTTTCAATTTTCTTCAGATATATTCGACCGTTTACATTTCATAATGCGAGAAGCATGGGCATCACTTCATATGTCCCTCCTGGTCAGTGTAAAATTTATCACTCGGCGGTCCAGAAACCAGAGAATACTATATGTATTTTCTTTGTCATCTTGAGAGCAAAGCAGCGCTTAATTATGAAACCTCGGCCGTCCTTTTTAAGGGCTCGAGCCTTCAATCATCCTTGTTGGATAATGTTCTCATATGTTCAATTCAGTCTCAGAAATTTCCAGACATTTACTCAGTACACCATTGGAGTTGTAGTATATGTGACTAGCTAAGTATGCTTGGAATTCTAGAAAATGACAAGAAAGTGTCCAGTTCTTAAATGAAAAATACCTGAAAGATGAAAGTATACTTGGTTGTGAACATAAGCTTCAAAGTGAAATTTACAGTAGAGCAGAAACTTGATTTTCTGAATTGGTCGATAGACGCGTCGATATTGGTCGAAGCGTTGGGGAAATCGATGAGAGA
>ERZ746981.169-NODE-169-length-48552-cov-14.682145_pt1 | contig 48552 bp, 23 predicted proteins | sample MGYA00374948_ERZ746981 | MGnify/ENA primary metagenome ERZ746981 (study PRJEB28757, sample SAMN06711160) | food metagenome | host: microorganism | place: China:Harbin | collected 2017-01-30 | study: EMG produced TPA metagenomics assembly of the Analysis of...
TCAATTGAAAGCTAGAATACAACTGAAAGAAGTTTGTACCATCGAAATAAACAAAAACCTTTCAACCTGACAAGATATTTTTTTATTATTTGTATCTTATCGATTACAAATATTCGTAACAGTTATATTATTCCACCTTACCGCAAATTATACCTCTAAAAGAACCGACATGACATCTGCCATTGTGCAGGGGCAGCCCCGCGGGTTGCCGATTAGTGCATAAATGAGATGACCAGATGCAGGCTTCGCTCTCACTGGAAGTGAAAAGCCGGCAAAACAGAGAAAATCAGTTGGGGCAGAGCAAACGGCCTAAAATCGTATTGTTCGCCAAATGGAATGATGCCGTTTCACAGCCTTGAGAATTTCCATGGCTTGTACGAAATTTTTGGTGCTTGTTGAAATTACATTTTTTTGGACCCCCAGGAGTTTAGATTCTTTGTTGGTATGTAGAGATCTGCTTCCCCCATTTTTTCTTCCATTGAAGCCATTCTCTTTTATGCAGTTGCAGATTGTAGTTTGTGCTGCAAAACTTTTGACCAATCATACAGTCGCATCGGCGCAATAATTGAGTATTCGAGTGGCTTGAGAGTCCACCAGATTGGCAAATATAATTTTTTTGCTCGCACTGACAGAAAACCGTGAATTTTGATAAAGTAGGAAATATTGGGAAGTCGAGGTTGATAGTCGCGAGTCGAAAATTGAAATTGAAATTGAAATTGAAATTGAAATTGAAATTGAAACTGGAAATCGAGACTAAATTGAGAATCCAATTGATTGGTACAGAGGCAGTGCTCCACAGATAGACAGCAAATATAGAATTGCAGGCTATTAATAGAACGAGTGGGCTTGTAATTTTTTCGATAAACAGCAGGTTTCATTCCTTGAGCGTGAACAATAAGCGTGGGGAATAGGGAGAAGTGAAGAAATATAGAGAATAAGCGCTGGTACAAATAACAAGAGAGAAGTAAGTGAGAAGTAAGGTTTGAAGAAAGGTTGGAGTAAGCTTTGAAATAAAGATTGAACTAAAAGTTTGAATTTTAGGCTTGAATTAAGCGTTGAAGTAAAGGTTGAAGTATAGGTTTGAATTACAGGTTGAATTACAGGGTGAAGTAAAGGTTAAATTAAAGGCTTAAAGTACTGGAAGTGTGAGAGTATAAACAAATATCAGTGAGAACAACTTCAAACGCGAAAGTGTTGATCTGATATAAGCCGGCAGAGAATTCAGCAAGAGACAAATCTGACAAATCTGACAAATATAGAAACACAAGCGATCCGATCTCAATAGTCTAATATTTCTAATGCGAATAAATGCACACATTAGAGAACTCCAGCGGGCACTGCTGGTGGGCCGGCGGCACAGGAGTGCAGTGGTGATTACACTACTGGTTTTAGTGATGATGCTTATTGGAGGCCAGATGGTGCACATATATCTAGAAGCAGGAGGGACGGACGAAATAGGAAAGGGCTTTAGCTACTACAAGGAGGTTCTAGACCCAGGGGAAGGGGTATCGGAGAAGGAGGACCGGGAACACGAGATGATCGAGCACGAGAAAATACGCGATAAGCTGTTTGAGAAAGGAGATGAGGCGGTTAAAGAGGAGGGTGAGTGGAAAGTGGCAGAAGCAGAGGATGCGCTGAGTGAAGGCGGGGAGGAGAAGAAGGAGGAGCAGGAGGCTTTTGGTGGTGGAGAGGAGAGCGAGCTGTCGAAGTTTCTGGAGAAGGTGGTGCGTGTTGTGATCACAGCGAAGCCGAAGACGGGGTTTGAGCTGGAGAAGGCCGGCGCCGGTGCGCAGGGGCAGGGCGCTGATGCGCAGGAAGATGGCGCCGATGCGCAAAAAGACGGCGCCCACGCAGCCACCGGCGTGCGCTACGACAACGGGTACAAGCTGTTCCCCCGGCGGTACGGCGCGAACGGCGTGGTGAACGTGGCGGTGCACGACGACCCGGCGCCCGTGTTGTCGGAGCAGTACTTGAGCCAGTGCCTAGAGCTGCCGGACGAGGTCTACGACGACTTGCGCGCAAGCCACTTCTACGTGACGCAGCAGCTGCCGCAGACGCACCCTGCGGGAATGTACAAAGGAGATGGCATAGTGATGGTGGGCGGCGGGCGCTACTCGTGGCTGGTGTTGCTTGCAGTGGAAAACTTGCGGCGCGCAGGGTCGCAGTTGCCCGTTGAGGTGTTTATTCCGACGGAGCGCGAGTACGAGCCGCAGCTGTGCGAGAGCCTGCTCCCGCGCCTCAATGCGCGCTGCTACGTGTTGCCGCGCAGGCTACCCTTCATCAAGAAGTTTGCAAATCTCTTCGGCGGCTACCAGTACAAGTCGCTGGCGTTGCTTACGTCATCGTTCGAGCGGGTTCTTCTCCTGGATGCGGACAACATCGCAGTGGCGAATCCGGACGGGTTGTTTGCGTCGGAGCCGTTCCAAACGCGCGGGATGGTTTTGTGGCCGGACTACTGGCGCCGGGTGGCGCACCCCGCATTCTACCGGTTGGCGCGGTTTGCGGTGGGTGCGCGGCGCGTGCGCAACGGCCAGGACAACCTCAGTCCGCCCCAACTGTATGCATCCGGCATGGAAAACCCAGTTTCCGACATCCCGCTCCACGACAGGCAGGGAACGGTTCCAGATTTGACGACGGAGTCCGGGCAGATCCTCGTGAACAAGGACACGCACATGCGCACGCTACTTTTGTCGCTATACTACAATTTGTACGGCCCGCATCAGTATTACCCGCTTCTTTCGCAGGGTTCCAGCGGCGAGGGCGACAAGGAGACGTTTTTGACGGCCGCCACGTACTACGGGGAGGATGTGTACAACGTGAAACGCATCTGCGGCAGCTTGGGGTACTGGCTGCGGGACTCGGCGGAGTTTATTGGTGTAGGGATGGCGCAGCACGACCCGGTGGTGGATTTCCGCAACACGGAGCACTTCCGCGAGTACACGGCGTCGAGGTTGAAGCAGTTCCAGGAGAGCAACCCGAACTGGTCGAAGCTCATGCCTCAACTCCTCAAGTCGATTGAGGAGGACCCGGAGAACAACTTTCAGGCCACCATGAACCGCAACCAGAGACCGCTGTTTTTCCACTGCAACTTTCCCAAACCAGACCCGGTCAAGCTCAAGGCCGACAACCTAGTGGTTGACAAGGAGGGCAACGAGCGTCGCATCTATCTTCTCGACGGTGAGGACGGCGATGACGGATTTGAGGAGACGCAGTGGCAGATTATGCACAAATACTTCTGCGAGACGCCTGACTTCAGCCTCCGGTACTTCAGCGAGGCCCACGTGAAGCCTGGCGACTACTGTGGCTTTATAGAGCACCGTCTCGAGTTCCTCAAGACGCACTGAGCGAGGATTAGAGCGGGGAATTGCGAGACACTGCATTTAGTGTTTTGTGGTTGGATGCTGCATCTTAATGTTAAGTGGTTGGATGCTGCATCTTAATGTTAAGTGGTTGGATGCTGCATCTTAATGTTAAGTGGTTGCATATACTATGCTTCATTTTAATGCTAAGTGGTTGCATATACTGCTGCATCTTAATGCTAAATGGTTGCATGCTGCATATTAATGCTAAATGGTTGCATATTAATACTCTGATTGATGCTTTATCTTGGGTTTAATACTAAGTGCTGAAGATGCTGAAGATGATGAAGATTTGGTATTGTTGAAATGCGTACTGAAGATTAATACTCTGTTGCATCCTACACAAATACTCAGTTGAAAATGCTGAAGACTCGAGTATGGAAGGCTGCATATTAATACTCTATTGCATCCTGGGTTAACGCTAAGTGATGATGATATTGTTGAAATGTTGCCTACTTATGGTTTAAATGTTAAAGGTTACACTTTGAAGATCTAATGATCTGCTTGAAATATTGGACATCGCATGCTTCTGTTTGGATATCGAGATTTTGAATGTCGCATTCCTGAAGGTTTAATGAATCACAAAATGCATCGTTGCTGTAAGATCAAAATATCGACTCTTGAAGCTTAAATTTTGCATGCTTGTGATGCTAGAAACACCGCAATATACAATCTACAGTTCTACAGAAAGGTTGCACTGCAATCCACAGTTCTTACAGTTTGAAAGATTGTGATGCCGCCAATATACAATGCTTAAACATGCTTGCACTATTTCTATCTCTGTTTGCTGCCTAAATGTTTCAATACTGCATACCTTTATCGTCTGCACTATTCGAATGTTCGTAACTCTGGCAATGCTTCAATGTCTTATTTCATCGCTTCAATACTGCAAATGCCTGATGCTTCATCATTTCGCACTGAGCACTACCTCCAAATATTTGCTTCTATTGCTTACCAAAACTTTATGCAATGCTTTCATATCATCGGCAACCATTAAGCACATCAACTACCAGCATTTTCAACCATTCGTGGATATAACACTCCCATTTCGAAATGCAATGCTCTAATCCTGCTCAAATTAAACCTCTTTTTGTGCGATGCTCTTCCAATACGCAATACCTGGGTGCAGACACTCATAGATTTTCTCTCACCCACAATTTCTTTCTGTGCTTAAAGTAATCCACCAATAAGCTTCACGTGATTTCTGGGAAAATATATATAAGCCACGAGAAAGGCACTGTGAGGAACTGGAATGCATTAGTGTCGAATGATAAGCAATTACTAATGCTTTTTCTTTGATACACACAATATTACCAACAACTCACCTTTTTTTTTTGTTGTTGTGTTTTGCCTCATGACTTGATCTGTTGTTGGTCTTTTCACTTGCTCTTTTTCTTAGATATTACTTCATCCTTTTTCATTGGCTAATAATCTAATCGAAGTTTACTACGCTTTTCTTAACGATGCTGTCTCATACACTGTAATTAGTACTTTTCTGTTTTGAAGCTGCCAGGGCTCTTTTCTTTTTCCAAAAATTTTCTTGGCTCGCGCCCTCGGAAACAATTGCTCAGGATAAGGACATATTGTGTGATGAGGAAAATAAAAAATAGAATAAATCGTTTGCAGCAGGTCGAACATGAAACCTCGAAAGGCTGGGCTGCCGGTTACTGGGAAAAAATAACGCATGCCCAGATTACCAGAATTGGACGGGACGAGAACAAAATACAAAAGTGAATAGGGCAATAAACGCGAGGCGGAAAGGCAAATGGAGAAATGTAGGGGGAACGAAGAAAATGAAGAGAAATTAAAGAAAATTACAAGGGGAATGAGAGGGAAACAAGGGGAAGCAAAAGGAAGCAAAAGGAAAAAGGAAACAAAAGGAAACAAAAAGGAAAACAATTACACAGGAAGTGACCAAATCGTCACCCTCCAAACCACTCTAAAGTAGCCAACAAAAGAAAAACCGGCTGTGCCGGTACTACAGATATATTGTAATTATGTTTTGTATTTCATGTATGAACACCGATAATTTGCTGATAAAAAAAGGCATACTGCTTTAGGCTGTGGGAGAGTAAAAAAGAAACGTTACGCTTGGCAGGAATTCTAATGTTTCTAAAAACACACGTAAACTGCAATAGACTGGGTTGGGAAATGTTACATTTTGAGATCAAGATGATGCCCCAGCGGATGGAATCTGCATTGTAAGAAAATCTTATATTCCATTGTTCTGCTGAAAACCATCAAACCGGTTCCTGAATCTAAATCAACTTTACAATTTGCTAAAAGAGGAAACAAGAAACAAACGAAAAAAAAACGAAGACCAGATGTGACTTTATTCATCGTTGCCGGGTAAACCAATTAAGTAGTCGGGGAGGAAAAAAAAATTAATGATATACCGGAAATTGCGGAATACCACTGTAATTTCATATTGGGTGAGACGGGCATTTTTGTTCCATTTGTTCTCCCAAGCACAGTTGTAGGCGTCGTTCCAAAAAAGGAAAACCAGCGCTGCGGGTGCCGGAACCGCAGGGCATTATCAGTTTGGCGGCCAGAAGCAACAGGACGTGGGAAGCATCAAAAGCGCTACGGCGCAGTGCGCGAAACAAAAAGAAAAGGGAACAGCCGAGCGCCTAGCTGCCCATCCAAGGGTAAACGCAATACCCACCACAAAAATCCCCTGCATGCATAGGAAAGAGTGTTAAAACTCGGGTTCTCGTGCGAACGGAATAATTTCACTTCAACATCATCATGTGACGTCCCTTCTTCCCGTTTTAGGACTATCCAGCATTGCGCTGGAGACGGATGCGGAAAATCTTACACCGTGCTTCCCTTTTGGGCCGGCAGGCTTAGCCCACCGCGCTGCCTGCCTTGCCCAGCACTCGGACGCGAAGTGCGCTCGCTCTGACCGGGTCACCGAAATCAACTTATTGGTCCGCTGTGCATGCACGGGCATATTTATCCGGGCCAGCACGGCATGGCATGCATAGCTGTAGTTTGAAGCTGCCGATTTTTGAACCTAGTTGGTGCATCCATCCAATCCGCTTTTTCTCAATTATGTAGCTTTTGCGATCCACATTTTTTTTTACCTTTAGCTTGCCTCCGGTGTGTCTGCCTGCGTGCTAATTCCGTGACTCCCCGTAATTGGAAATTTTCCTTGCTCTTGTTACGCTAAGCTATTGATTTCTTTTGTTCTTCCAATTTTCTATCCTCGCTTCTCTTATTATGAGCTTCTATTTTTTCGACACTCCCCTTATTCACTGTTCTCTCGTGTCTGTATTTTGGAAAACCAAACTTTATTAATACATTATTCCATTTGATTTCATTCACTATTTCCGTGATTCTGGTTTTCCCCTTTATTCGACTTGACTTTTACTTTCGTTTTTCATTTTTCCTCTGTTTTATTTTCTTATTTTCTTATTTTCCTATTTTCTTATTTTCTTATTTTCCTATTTTCCTATTTTCTTATTTTCTTATTTTTTTAATTTTATTTTTTCCTATTTTCCTATTTTCCTATTTTCTTATTTTCTTATTTTCTTATTTTCTTATTTTCTTATTTTTTTAATTTTATTTTTTTATTTCACATTTTATTTTCACATTTTTTTCTACACGCCTCTGTGTCCTTAACCTCGGCCGTCGGATTTTTCTTCCATTTTAACCTTCACTACTGATTCACATATAGGATGAGTCCATAAGAAGAAGAAGTTGTAGAATAAACAAACAAAGGGTTAGCGCTAGGACAGGAAACACGACTTTAGCCTTAAACCAGGATCCGAGCATTAGAAAATTACCGCTTATCCCATCTGTGTGCATATTTTAACGATCCAACCTCCGGCTTCTACAAGTTTCTTCTACAGCATTCTGGAATTTTCGTTCCAAAATCCCCGTGCTTTCATTCGGACTAGCATAGTTTGACCTGGGTAATAATAAAAAACACGTCTTGCTGAACTTTGTGTTTATTATATCACCGTTTTTATTCTGCTCGGTATCTTGCTTGGCTATCTTGAGCTATCAGAACCTAGACAGCCGAGTGCGCGTCCACTAAATCAATACACTTCCGACTTTGCCGAAACCTGCCGCAGGCCGAAAAATTATTAGACTACCGTGCTTCACGAACAAACAAAGAAAACAACAAAAACAGGAAAAAAAAAAGTTAGGTAAAATAATACAGACAGATCGAATCAGATCGGAACTAGTTAGTTGTCATCAAGATCTTTTTTTTCACACCTCGCTCTTGTTAGATTTTTATTTTTCATCCCGCGCTGAACCCCCCTTCTGATTTCCACACTTGACATAGATGTTTAGCGCGAACCGACAACCGGGCCAGGAACCAGCGCAGAGCGCAGGCAGCGGTGCCCCAAACAGCACCGGCGCAGGCGCCAACGACGGCTCCAGCGCATCGCCGCTCCCGCAATTGTGGATGGGCGAGCTCGACCAAAGGTGGGATGAAATTACAATCCGCCAAATTTGGGCTGCGCTACTAGGCCCAATGGGCATCACAATCCATTCCGTCAAACTTATCAGGGATAGGCAGAGTTCCCAAATGGGACTATCAAATGCCGGTTACTGCTTTGTGCGTTTTTACAACTATGAAGATGCTTCAAAAGTGCTGACAATGTTTAATGGCAAGCCAATTCCTGGGAGCGCAGGCCGCCGCTTTTTTCGGCTTAATTGGTCTTCCGCAAACATACAGGCTGCCGCCGCAACCTCGACGCGGCTTCCGGAGTCCGCAGCCCCCGAATTTTCCATATTTGTGGGTGATTTGCCGCAGGGAATTACCGAACATCTCCTATATGAGACATTTCATGCGCGCTACCCGTCGTGCGCCAGCGCCAAAGTCATGATTGATCAAAATACCGGCCGCGTGCGGGGATTTGGCTTTGTGAAGTTCTTTGGCAATGCGGAGCGCCAGCGCGCGCTCACCGAGATGCAGGATTATGTGCTTCTTGGGCGGCCGATCCGTGTGTCGCCGGCGACGCATCCGTCACAGAGTTTGCGCAAGCCGCATGGCGCGACTGCGCCGATCCCAAGGGGCCCGAGAGGCGCAAATGGCGCAGGTAGCGCAGGTAGCGCGAGCAGCAACGGCGCCACCGGCGCAATTGGCGCACCCCAGTATGCGCAGTTTGCCAAGATGCCCGTGCAGCAGCCAGCGCCCGACCAGTACTACAGCGACCCATCCAACACAACAGTCTTTGTGGGTGGCCTGAATGTTCCAATTACGGAAGCGCAGCTTCAAGAGCTATTTGCAAAATTTGGCGATATCACATACGTGAAAATCCCAGTGGGGAAGAATTGCGGATTTGTGCAATTCTACCACCGCGCCAGCGCAGAGGCGGCAATCACAGAAATGCAAGGATACGATATTGGCGGTGGGTGCCGCATCCGAGTCAGCTGGGGTGCGCGTGCAGCGCAGCGGCTCTGGTTTGCACGCCAGCTCCAGCAGCCGCAGCCGCAGCTGATGGTGAACCCTGCGGACTCGCTTGGGCTTTGCGGGGCATTAACGGATGCGGATGACATACAGCGCGTGCCGTACGCCGTTGGAATGCCGGGCGGCGCAGTCAGCGCAAGTGGCGCAAGTGGCGCAGAGGACTCCGCACCCAGCAAGAGCGCCAGAGAGATGCGCTTGAACAGCTTGCTTTTGGCGGCAAGAGACGGCAACTTGGACCGCCTGGATCTTGGCTCAAGCATTTATAGATCGAGTCAGGATGGCGCCAACAACTGAATGAGGGTTGCGCACCGTTTTGATAGATTGACTTTTAATTTTTCTTTTCCTTTCCTTTTCATTTCCATTTCCATTTCCATTTCCGTCTCATCCCATTTCCATTTATTTCCATCCCGTCCCATTTATTTCCATCCCATTTTTTGCCTGGTTTTGCAATCATACACACAGTTGTATATATGCACTGGGCGCATAAATTATCCGTTGCATACCCTCATGTCTCATTATTTCATGCTTATGTCACCTTTTCCGATGCTTCTGCATTTTTCTTTGTTTTTCTCACTGCCTCCCCTATTATAAAGTTTAAGTTTTTGAAGCCCAATTACTGGCTTGCTGCTGATTTTGTTTTGGTGCTCTTTTGTGCATAGTATCTTCTTCTCACATTCTGACTCCCATCGATACAATAATTTCATATTTTTTTGATCCTTTTTATCATTTCTGTTTCTCTTACTCTTTTCTTACTTACATTTTCAGTTTAATAGTATCTTGATTTGGTATCTTCTTCTGTTAATTTTCACCATTTACTCTACTTTCAGTCCCATATTCATACTTGAGTTGATTCTTTTTCTATTTCTTTTCTCCAGTCTTTAATTCTTCTTACTTGCTATTTGAGGGTATTCGTAGTTATGAGTGATGGTAGATATTAACATTTGATATCATATATTCTCAATTGATACGAGATATCATTTAATGTTACATATTTTCATTCAACACTAGATGCATTATTTAGTATACTTTCATTCAATGCTTATTCACAATTTTGATCGCTGCAGTAGGTACTATCCATTTCACGTACATCCGTACACATCAACTTATCCGTTGATGCAAGCCGGGACACATATACGTTTTTCATTAATTTTCATCCCGGCCGGGTCCGAGATGCGGACACAGCGCGAGTCCATTTTGTGGGGTAGATCCCGAGTAGTGCGGAATTAGGCATGAAGGACAAACGGAGAAAAGGCACAAAAAAGTTCCTCAATCCAAACAAATGCCAGGAATTGTAAAATGAAAAGAAGGCACTAAATAAAAAATCAAACGAATAAAAAAACAAAAAAATCCAATAAATAAAATACCCTTTCCCCAATACATCTGCATATCTTTTTTCACTGTTGACACTACATTTTTCTTTCTGTTTCCCTAAACCAAGCCAATTTTTGCAGAATGAGGACCGTTTTAATATCAGCAAGAACATGCTTCCAGTTGGCAGCATCCACTGTGTCCAGAAGACCATCTTTATTGAGGCCAATGGTGGCCTCAGTGTCCCAAATGGGGAATTTTACGCCAATGGCAGGAACAGTGGCCTTTAGAAGAAATATCATCACCACCGTGAAGAGCACGGGTAGCCAGGAGGAGGAAATTCTTGTTGCACAGAGGAAAAACAGGCCTCTTTCTCCCCACTTGTCAATTTACCAGAAGCAGCTAACAAATGTGATGTCCGCACTCCATAGACTATCTGGTGTTGCCCTCGCCGCTGGTTTTTATGGTGTCACGTGCTCATTTGCAGCTGCTTCCATTCTCGGCGTCCCGATCGACCCTTCGGCACTTGTGAATTTCTTTGCGGGCTTGCCAACTTTTATGGATTATGCCTTAAAGGCAGTCGTCGGCTTCCCTTTTGTCTACCACTGCATTAACGGGGTTAGGCATCTTATATGGGACTCTTCCCACATGACCTCTTTGAAGGGTGTCTATTTGACGGGATATATAACAATTGGATTGACGGCAGTTGGCGGGTTGTGGCTCTTGTTCTGTTGAAGAGTGAAACTGCAGAATTCTCCAGGATTCTTTCTAAACGCAGAACAGTTGTTTTTCTTTTGTTTCCGTGCCCACCCTATTTATTTATTCAGGCAGTTTGATACTGCCGTGTCTGCATTTGTGCGGAAAATCTGACGAAGGGATTCTGGGATTTAGTGAGTTGATAATGTGAAGTTTACAAACAGTAATGTTGCTGAGGAGTGTAGGTGTAGGTAAAGAAAGGGTGAAGGAAAGAGAAAGAAGGTGGAAGAAAAATGGTAATGCATTATAAGGTAGAATTAAAATCATAAGTATGAATCATAAGCGTGAACCATAAGCGTAAATCATAATCATGAATCAAAAGCATAAATCATAAGCATAGATCATAAGCATAAATCATAAGCATAAATCATAAGTTTGAATTATAAGAGTAGAGTATAAATATGAAGTGAAGTGAATTATCATGTGTAAGCGTAAAGTATAATTTTATTATAATTGCATTCCAATTGCATTAAAACTGTAAAGTATAATTGTATATGTGCACTATAAGTTTAGAGCATAAGCGCAAATAGTGAAAAGCAACATTCAATCGAAAGTGAAAAAGATGAAAAGTTAAAGAATGAAAAAATCATGGTACAAAACTACTACACCTACTTCCAAATAGCAATACTTCTAAGCACGTATGCATCTTCATTGAATTAAAGAAGAGACGGAATGAGCCAAGATATAAACAGAAAAGCATCAAACATCATCAGTACACCAAATCTGGCTTCAGACATAGTCTGGCGGTCAGGTATATCATGCGATGGGCGAATTGCATATATACAAAAATCCTTGAGGTTAATAAATATCAGAGAAAAAAAAAACAATCAAGACAAAGAAGGAAAGCTCCGGGTTCAGTCCATTTCATTATTTTATTTTATACCATTTTTTCAATTCGCAGGAAAATTCGTGTTCCCATCGAATTCCAAATCGGACTCTGAGCTTCCCAGAAAATTCTTTTCCTTGTCCTCTGGCTCGAACTGGAAAGTGGCGGGCGCCAGGCCGGGTGCGCCCTCGTTCAGATCTATTGTTTCCGCAAGCTCGTCCGCATTCAGCGCGCCCCGCATGAAATCCGCAGGGCTTGCGTCCCGCACGTCAAAGTAGCTCACAGATGCGCCGGGTAGCGGCTCATACGAAGAAGGTGAAGGAGAGTCCAGCGCCAAAGAGGTGTCGCCAACTTCGCCAAATTCGCCCGGGTCAAAGTTTACACCTGTGATACTTGCCTGCTTGAAAAGGTCTGTGGAAGATAGGTCCACCGACTTGGAGGCCTTCTTGAGCGCACTCGCCTGCTTGGCCTTGCGCCCACCTGCGCTCGGCGCCTTCGGCGCCTTCGGCGCATTCTTTCTCGGGCGCCCGCGCTTGCGGCGCTTCACTGGCGCCGCCGCAGCCCCAGCCGCAACAGCGACCGATGGCTTGCGCTCTGTAGACGGCGTAGCCAAATCTAAATCCACAGGCTCCGGTTTCACCACCGCAGCCTCTTCCTCTAACTTCTTTTCCTTTTTGGTTTTGCGCTTGCGGCGCTTGCGCTGGCGCGGCAACTTGGCGCCCGCCCCGCCGGCGCTATCCGCTTTTGCGGACGTTTCACATTTCTCCAAATCTTTCTTCTTCGTGGCCTTCTTTTTCACTTTCTTTGCAGCGCCAGCATCCTGCGCATCCGTCGGCAGCTCAAGCGACGCCGGATTGATCAGAATATCGCGTGGTGACAGGAATGCGGGAACGCGCATCGCTTCCGGCACTAATGGGCTAATACCTATGCCGCTGTGCGGCTCCTGAAGAACAACCGAGTCACTTTTTCCTCTATTCATCCTATTAATGCTGCCCACCTCTGGGTTAACTGTATCACTTGGTGAAATGCATCTCCCGAGTTTCATGCGCTTCGCGTCTAAGTTGTAGTCGAGCGCCAGCGTGTCGAGCGCCGCCGCCGCATCTTGCGCAGGGTTGCGCGGAGATCCGAAAAAGTCGGCGCTATCCAGTTGTACCGCCGACTCCTGCTGCGCAATAATGGTATCAACGCTGCGGTTGGCACTGGGGTCTGCGCTGCTTTCTAGTGCGGCCGCAACGGGACTCTTCTCGCGGCGCGGCAGCGGCTTCCTTGCGCCAGGCGCCGGCGCGCTCGAGATCCGCACTTGTAGTTCATTGATCTCCCGATGTAGTTTCGTAAGTATACGCTTGAGGTTTCCATTCTCTGTGGTCACGGCCTTGAGTTGCGCCTGCATTTCCACACGGTTTGTGGTAAACAGATTGATATTTGAATGAATATTGGAGTTGATGCGCACCTTGGGGTGCGCCTTCCCCCTCTGCGCAGTGCGCCCACTCTTGGCGCTCTTGGCACCACCCTGCGCGGCGCCGGCCTGCGCTAACCCGTTTGACAGAATCATTTCTTGGGATCCCTTATTCGACATTGTCGACAAGTTTCTATAAAGCTTCACGGATCGAAGTGGCGCAGATTGCGCTGAAGAAGGCGCTGGCGCAATTGCGGCTGGCGCACCAGCGCCACCGACCGGCGGCTTCGGAAGAATCCGCACTGTGTGTATGTGCGCATTCTCAGAACTGGACATCTCAAGGGCTTATTGCATACCGTGTGAAAAAGCTCTGTTGAAATGATATTCCCAAAATTTCTGACCCGACCTTAAAATTCTAAATAAAATTAGCAAAAATTTCCTTTCCTTTGATTGCTATTTGCGCTTTAACAGCTATCTTAATCGGCCTTTAATAGAATAAAGTATGCGCTCGTACCTCCGCATCCTGATCGGGTTGCATTTATTCATGTACTTACATCTGTGCGCGCTAGTTAATTCCCCGGCTTTTTTTCTCAAAGGTTTTAATTCAATATTTTTTTCGTTTATTTTTTTAAAGCTCTGATGTCATGCGAAGGGAAAAATTTTGTGGCCTTGAGCATACCCAAGCGCGTCGATTAGGGCCGATAAGCGTCGGTATTGATCTTGATCGATGACATGAAAATCTCCAAGCATGCCTAAAAATTGGGCTGTGTGAGGAAGCGAGAGCGGACCAATTGGAGGGGAGGGTAAGGAGGATGAGAAAGACAAAAAAAAAAAAAAAAGACACGGGAAAAACAAGGTGGAGACTGAGCGAGCATAATAATAATAAGTTAAATTAGAGTAGATGAGGATATATTTGTGCTCTGTACCCCATCTAAGTTTAATTTAAAGCCTCCAAAGCCAAGAAAGAGCACAACTGGTTTGCAAAGAAGCGGAACTACACTCGGACTAACAGTTAAGATGAAGTTTTTAGGATCAAAGGTTTACCGTTATCCAGTTTTTAAAACATACTGGCCATTTTTTGTGGGAGGTAAGTATGAGTGGTTAATATGAGAATTCAGTAATGATATGAACAGAAAAGAGACGATTCTGGAATAATTTAAGTGCTGGAATAATCCCTGTACTGTTTAATATTGGTCGAATTTCCTTCATCATCCGAATCTTTCGTGTTTGCATGTAATAGAATGAAATGCGTACTAACAAATAAACGATATTAATTAGCCGTTGCTACATATTACTTGATTGGTAAGGCCCAGTCGGCTATGGAGAACTCTGAGCAGTACATCAATGATCCAAGACATCCAAGATTCAGAAGGGGTGAGAAAGATCAGAAATAAGAGAATACAACTCAAGTGTATTTGGCAGCTGTTATAGTAAGAAAGCAGCAGCAAACAATATAAGATTCATTCAAAACACTGGAACATGTTTGGCCGGTGAAAAATTATCATTCTATGTACATTGTGCACTGGAAATAGCAAATTCTGCAGTTATATTTACGATCGAGGTTATTACATGGTGTGTTAGTTCAATCTGTGTGGTATTGTAGTGTGGTAGATAGAGTAACTAATTAAGAGTGAAACTTGTCTGGGAATATTGAAATTGAGGATATGAGTGGGAAGAGTTGCACCGTTACTTTACATATCTTGGCAATGCTTGCCTTTGCTTTCATTTGGATTACTTGTAGCATTTGCTTTGGTTTATTTGTTGTCTGCTTTGAGTTTGTACTTTGAAGTATTTCATGATTCTTGCAAGTATGCCTGACACTGAGGGAAACGGAATCCAGAAGTATGTCAGACATTAATTGGTGCCAAATTGTTAAAAAGCTACCGATAGTGATCATTGGAAGACTAAGAGTGCACAAATACAAACAGAGCTGAAACGATATAGGTGAAATATTTTTGCATTGCAAGCATTTCTAAATACGGCAATTTGTAGATTTACAGGATTTGATCCATCGCATTTAAAGTGAGTCTTAGGGCAACAGCATCACTTTCAAGAGCCAAACGCAAATTCAGATTAAAGTCTTATGGAATTTAGGGCAGTTGATCTCTGCTTAAGGAATTGAGAATTTATTTCTCACCGGGGTAATCCTATATTTGACTATTCATGGGTATTTGTTAGGGTTAGTACTCTTAAACTAAGTATGCTCAATTTTTACTGTATGAATAGTGACCCGGTTTAAACCATTTGGATTTTGTATTGAATCACTGACCTTAATCATGTTGCTGATCAAATACTATATTATAATATTTTGGATGATTATGGATCGATTGGTCAATCATATGCGAAAAATTGTGTTGGAAGATTATGTAACAAAGTATTGTGCAGACTGGATTAATGGTAGATTGTTAACACGTACAACAAAGCATTAAAATTTATACGGTTAAGAAATAAAAAGGAGCTATCTAATACTGATACAGTATCACAGTGAAGAATAAACTATCATACTAACAGCAGTAGTATATTGAGCACAGCAATATTGTGAGTACTACATTTCATTGTTGCTACATTGCACACAAGCATCACTTGGTATACAATATTAGACAGCAGTATGCTTTACGTTACTAACAGCAATATTGAGGTAGCAATTACTAACAACGATATTCAAGTATTATTACTAACAATATTATTCAAATATTACTTCACTTCTAAAGCAATACCCAAGTATTACCTTACTAACAATAATATTAAGACATGTATTACTAATATAAATACTCAAGTCATTACTAACAATAATACTCAAATATTACTTTACTAACGACAATATTCAAGTATACACTACTATCAGCAATTAAGGCATACATTACTAACAACATTATTCAAGTATACTTTACTCACATTATCCAAATATACACTAACAACTTTCAAATATTCATAATATTCAAATAGTACTTTACCCACACCAAGATTGAAGCATACTTTGCATTACTAACAACAGTACTACAACCACTCTATAACCGGATCATAGATTCAGATCTCATGCTGCTCCTGGGCACAATCTAGAGCCTCCTGCAAAATGGAGATAAGCTCGTTCTCCGGCTCCATTCCAATACTCAACCGGACAAGATTACGGTCGACACCCCACTTCTGGACCTCGTCCAACTCCTGGTAATGTGCCAAAATGGCGTATGGGCACACCAAGGTGAAGTTTGTGCCCAAAGAAGGACCCTTAGACAAACGGACGGTGTTGAAAAAGCAGACGGCATCTGTAGGATCCTTGAAAATGACAGACATCAAGCCGGCATAGCCACCAGACGGCTTCTTAACCTCATCGTAGTACTTCTTGGACTTGGAAACGGACGGGTAGAAAATCTTGTCGATGAGAGGCGAGTCCTGGAACAACTTGAGGACAGCCAAAGCGTTCCTGTTCATGACCTCGGACCGCCGGACAAAGTCCCGCGAGTTTCTCTCCAGGAAAATGGCATCCTGCACCCAGAAGCAGTCCTCATACTCCTCATCCATGTACTTCTTGAGCCGGCCAAAGTACTGCGACTGCTTGTTGAGCACCATCGAGCCGGCCATGACGTTAGAATCGCCGGAAAAAACCTTCGTGAGCGATGAAACAACAACATCAGCGTACGGGAGTGCCGCAATGTTGGACGGGTTTCCCACGGTATCGTCCACGACAACGGCAAAGTCGTAAGTGGCGGCCAGGGCATGGATTCGCTTCAGATCTGGAGTCGTCAACATTGGGTTCGAGGGGCACTCGCAGAAAAGTGCAAGGATGCGCTCTCCGGCCTTCAACAACTTCTCCAACTCGTCGAGCGACTCGTCGTCGCCAAACCCGTAGAAGTGCACACCCGCACCCCACTTTTTCAAGATGTTCAACGTGTCCACGTACGGGAAGCCGAAGCACACCGACTTGAGGTCTTTTTTCTCGCTTAAAGCATGCAGAACGAGCTCATGAGCGTTGAAAATCGACGCCATACCCGTCGGAAACATGTAAACCAAGTCACTGGATGCGTATTCGGCCAACTCCTGGCCCGCAATCCGCTCCCGGAGCAACCTCTTGGCCTCCCGCGCAAAGCTCAAGTCGAGATTCCGGCCAAACCGCTCCTCGATAAAGCTCACAAACTCAGGATTGCTGGCAAGAGGTTTGTTGATCGTGCTGTGGCGACCCGAAGAACCCGAAGAACGGGCTGACCGGTCCCCGGTGCCCGTGTAAGGGTGTGGTGAGAGCTTTCTGGAGCCCATGTTGCCTCCATTGCGGTGGCTTTTCTTGTACCGGATGTCGTTCACCAGCTTTTCCTTCATCTCACTGAGGAAATACTCCGCCTCACGTGACGAAATGCCCTCTCCCGCATGCTGCCAGTACTGCTTGGCAAGCGGGAACTCGCTGGCGGGGAAGAAAACCACCGCGATGTCCGCCTCCACGCGGAACGAGGCCTCCTCTGCATTTTTAGGAGGCGGTGTGCTGAGTTGCAAAATCCGCACTTTCAACTTCGGAAGCTGCGTTTTTGCCTTCATGAACGCACGGCACCTCTTCGCAACCTTGTACGTTGGGTAGATCATGCATTTCTCGCCCTCCCGAGCGTACGTTTTCTCCAAAAGCTCGCCAAGTTCCTTGATTTTGGCGTGGATGAAAAATCGTGGATATCCAGACTGCATTTTTTTCACCACCCAGTCCTGGCCTTGCTCGTATCCAACCGTTGCCTCCCATGTTGGAAGGGTCACGGAAACAGCGTGCGGCGTGTTGTTTGGGATTGGTGCACCGATCGACTGCGATGGGTGTGTTTGCTGCATTGTTTCTTCTTCTTCTTTTTTAATATTTTCTGAATCTACCAATTTACTTCCGTACCTGTGTATGCCTGAATGCTGAAGATTGGATCTGATTAATGTTCCTGATCGTATCTGCTGCTGTAGGCAAAAATTTCCGTTGTACTGCTGTGGCTTCGATGGCTTCAAGAAGTAGTCTGGAGAAAAGAATAATCAGCTATATACACCAAGCTTGATCCTTTTTAGCGTCCCGAGTGCGAAAGAGTCAACTGCGAAAAAATTCACAAGATTCAAGAAGATTAAAAAAAAATTTGAAAACATTAAGAAAATTTAAAAAAAATATCAGAAAAACCAAAAAATCACCGTTTCTCGTTTTTTCCCCCCCCCCCCCTTACTTTATTATATTTTTCCTTCCCAGCGAATAGGAATCCCCTCCGCTAAAATGCCGACTGCCGTTTTCGCTGCTACTCCGTTAGGGGTAATTAATTCCAGCCTCACATTTTTATCGCCTAAATATCTGCACTAACTCCTCAACTCCTTATTATTGGTTCCTAACACTTCGCAACAATTGCAGGACTGTGAACTGTTTTAAATATGCTTTTTATGAATTGCAAGATTCGTCAGCTGTTAAACTCATGAATCGCTAAAAAATCATCAAATAATGAAAAACTCATCAAATAATGAAACACTTCCTAAGTTTTTCCAAGTCTCTCGCCAAAAATGAAAGTCAAACAAACATAATTTAGGATATATGCATATTAGCACAAACCACATCCTACCCGGAATTCCATACTGCAACCACAAGAACGCCAACCAGTCATCTTTACCATGCATTTATCCTACAGACAGCCTGCATCTTCCTATTTTTCCCCGTAGTTTTATACTCTAAAAGTATCTGGCGCTTAACCAACTCCCTGATTGGCTGGATATGCATATTGGCTATAGGCCCATAAACGTATGCCAACACAGTCAGGGAATTATCGCAAAACAGCAGAATGCACATATTGCGAATGGTCTGCTTCGATTTCCGTGCTTGTAAGTACGCATTTGCCCAGGTTCGCCTCCAGTAATTGCAACTTCAAACATTTTGGTCTCGTGCAGTACTATCTCGCTATATATTTTTCCCCCGTCCAAAAATCCCCACTACGCGGCAAGGGTGCGGAACACAATGCATTCCTGACTTGTTCATTTTTCCGTGGTCTATCTATCCATTTTATTTTTTTTTCTGCCTCTCCCAGGTGGGTGGATTTTCCTCACTTTGGCTTTCCTCACATATGGGCGGTGTTTTCGTGTGAGACGTAGACCCAGCAACTGTACCCAACACATAAATTAAGCATTTTCGCCACATTTTCAAATCAACTTCTTTTTAAAATACCGCCAATTCTTGAATACACTTTGATCACTGGAATTGAGAGCTTTGCAATCAACACAGTGCAAAATTGGCGTCTGCGAATACGAGAATTTCCAGAATTTCAGCCCCAGCACTAATTGGCATACACACACAATTTCACCTTCACACATGTTAAAGCCTAGGTGGAACGCGAAAAAAGGTCCCGCTTTGCCACTATACTACAAGGACAAGCCGAAAAGAAGGTCACCATTGTCGAATCTCACCAACTTCATGCACAGATACACTCCACACTCATCAAAGATGAGGCTTCGGGCCATTTTTGCTTTGACCGTCATATTTGTCGTTTACTACTTCCTAGCACCATCGGCATCACAAAGAATGACCGGGGGAGCATTTGGCAACGTCTGGGATAAACGTAAGCTTGAGGTGAAGGAGGTTTTTCTTGAATCATGGAGGGATTACTCGCGTCATGCCTGGGGAAACGACATTTATCACCCGGTTACACAAGCAGGCTCCAATATGGGCACAACTCCGCTCGGGTGGATCATTGTCGATTCTCTAGACACGTTGCACATCATGGGATGTGAGGAGGAGTTCAACACGGCGAAATCCTGGGTTCAATACGAACTTGACTACGCGAAATACGATCGTCCTGTAAACACGTTTGAAACCACCATTCGGATGCTTGGTGGACTTCTTTCTGCCTACTATCTCTCGGAAGATGAGCTTTTTCTCGAAAAGGCAGTGGGGCTTGGTGAGCGGCTTCTTCCGGCTTTTAATTCGCCAACTGGGATTCCATACAGTTCTGTGAATCTCAAAACTGGAAAAGTCGTTCCAGCTTCAGACGGAGCCTCAACTGCAGAAATGTCGACCTTGCAGCTTGAATTCAAGTACTTGGCGTTGCTGACCGGCGAGAATTTGTATTGGGAGAAAGTCGAAAAAGCCATGAAAGCTGTCGATGCCGCACGTCCCGAGGCAGGACTCGCACCAATCTACATTGACCCAATTAAGGGGAAATTCAAGTCTTCAAACATCCGTCTAGGATCGAGGGGTGACTCCTATTACGAGTACTTGCTTAAACAGTACCTTCAGACAGGAGAAGGCGTCTATTTGGACATGTACAAGGAGAGTTTTGAGGGAATCAACAAGTACCTGATAAGCAAATCGCACCCTAGTGGACTTACTTTCATAGGCGAGCGCCCAGAAGGCATTTCTGGTCCTATGAGCAACAAGATGGACCATCTAGTGTGCTTTTTTGGCGGTCTTTTTGCTCTTGGTGCCACCGATGGCATTCCAATCACTAAAAAGCCGCTTTCCGAGGACAAATTCAGGCTTCGGCAGCTTAAATTGGGCAAGGAACTTACCGAAACCTGCTATCACATGTATCACGACGTCGAACCAACCGGATTATCGCCAGAAATCGTGGTCTTCAACACGGAAACAACTGGAATTAGGGATTTCACGATTAAGCAGGCAGACAGACACAATTTACAGCGGCCTGAAACTGTTGAGACACTTTACTATCTCTACAAGCTTACCGGAGATGTGAAATACAGAGAATGGGGATATGAGATATTCCAGAGTTTCGCAAAATGGACGAAAGTTCCTGTTGGAAAAGGTAAAGACGACAATCCAAGATACACATCATTAAACGATGTGACGGTGGATCCACCTACATTAAGAGATAATATGGAGTCTTTCTGGCTTGCAGAGACTTTGAAGTACCTCTACTTGTTGTTTGACGACACGGAGAATGCAAAACTAAACCTTGGAAATGCCATTTTCAACACAGAGGCACATCCATTCCCTAAATTGAACATCAAGGGCTCGAGTTTCCACACAGGATGGAGCAGAGAGGAGAACAGGATATTGTTGACGAAGGAGAAGGAAAAGCAAAGCGAGAGTGAGAAGAAAGGTAAAAGTTTGAATGTACAAGAGAGTGCAAAGGACACGAAACATGAAAAAGAAGACAAAGAATCGACAATCAAGACAGGAAAAGTTGCCGAGGACAGTTCAAAGCTTGATAGTGCTAAAGACACCAGCATGGACACAAATGAGCCTGTGGACGATAGGAATGTTGAGATAAACAAGAAAGTGGCCGAGGAACTAAAGCAAAAACATCAGTTACCACAGGCTAAACATGATGTTGCTCAGCCACTCGATGAACAAGTCAGGGAGGTCAATCAGGAAGTTGCAGCCGAAATTCCTGATGATGCCGAGGTGGGGCAGCTGGATAGGAAGCGGAATAATGGCTTAAACTGAATATGCACAAACACGGATATATAATGAAGTGAAATAAAATTAAATGACAATCATCGTGGCTAGTTTTTATTTCGCATATGTAGGAATGGGGCGCAAAGTGCACTCTACAACTATTTGGACAAAATGACATTTTGAATAAAGTTGGAAAATTAGAAAGAACGTTGTCAAACAGTGCAACTTTACATTTGCTTATCGGAAAGTGCTCTGGTCATGTATTTCATTTTAATACTTTGGCATGAAAAATTCTCCGTTAGGAATAAAAAAAGATTTAACAAAATTCAGTGAGTTTAAACAAATCATATTCTGACTCACATTCTGCATATATTTTAGATATTCTTACTGTGATTAAGATGAATCTTATCTGATGAATCTTATCTGATGAGTCTTAACTAATGAATCTTATCTTTCTGTGACTTTGAATTTAAAGCATCTCCACAAGCAACATCAGATTATCCCCATTCAATTACAGAGTTAGCTAGTCATGCTAGTCATGATTTAATTATAAATGGAACTCCTAAGTAACAGTTTGGCTTTTTTTTAAAATTCTTATTAGAGATTATTTCTATGTTTCTACTATTTGAATACTTTTAAAGGATTTCGTTTGGATTTTCTCGATTTGGAGAAGTCCCGGCATGCATAGGGAAAGAAAAATCTCGAAAAAAAAAAGTAAATTTGTAAGATACATTTCTAAAACTAAAACCAAAGTTTGCCTGATGATAAGAATACCGGCTAAAATTAACGAATACCCACAATTCATGAAAGACCCGTTTCTCTAAAAAGGAGTACCACATTGCAATTCTTGTACTATTACACTCACTAATAGAATCATCATGGAAATGGATATGCCTGTCCTAAACGACTAAATTCGGTTTTTCTCGGTGGCTACTACCGGAGATAAATCTCCGTGAATGGTCGAGTGAGTCAGCTGCCACTGAGCATGCCCGATAGTGGACATTGTGAAAAGAAACGCGAAGAAATTCACAATGAAAAAAAAAAAAAAAAAAAAAAAACGTTTATGCAGGAGCGTCAGATCAGGGAAAATGGATAATGTGTGATTGATATAAAAGGAGCCAAAAATCCGAAATAAAGGAGAAAAGACTATGAAAGAAAGGCACAATCACGTCGAAGGGGATTTATTTAACATTTATAGAGTATAGAGGGGTTAATATAGTCGAGCGACTTGGAAATAGCGGAGATAAGTGCAATTTACGAATAGTGAAATGAGAAGTTGAAATTTCACGAGGTAAGAAAGAATATAGAAGTTTAGCAAGTCAATAGAGCAGAAGTGAAATAATCTAACCAACACATAGAATATTGTTGAAGAATATAGAATACTGTTGAAGAGCTTAATAGGCAGATAGTGTATAATTGAAGAACTCCACAAGCAAAAAGGGCATTCTTGAAGTTTGACAAGCAAAGGAAATAGGAGCCTGCATTCATAGCTAGAGTTTAGTAATGGTGCTATCGAAATTTACAAAAAAGGAAACAGCGGTTGAAGAGACGCATGAGAAAACATCAAAAGATGAAAAAGTGCGAGCAAGCTCGGAATCGTATGCACAAAATAGGGCAACTGGAGTTAGTATGCATTTAGATGAAGAGGCTGGACCCAATTCATCAAGTATAGAACTGACGGAGGACCCAGATGACCCTAAAAATTATCCGGACGGGGGATGGAGAGCGTATTTGGTTGTTTTTGGAGCTTTTCTTGGTCTCACGGTTGATTTCGGGTTCATCAATTCGGTTGGTGCAGTTCAATCATACTTGAATCTTCATCAACTTGCGGATGTTCCAACTGGAAAGAGCTCGTACATCTTCTCGGTGTTTATGTTGATGACGTACGTCTTCTGTGCATTAGGTGGAGTTGCATTCGATGAGCTTGGCCCTAAGATTCCGACTGCAGTTGGTGCCATAATTACCTTTTTCGGCATGTTTTTCACTGGAAGCTGCAACAATGTGGGCTCTTTTGTTGGAGTGTTTGGAATTTGCGTTGGTTTCGGTCTTGCAGTCATCTCTGCACCAATGACCGGTGTCATAAGTCACTGGTTCTACAGAAATCGTTCCAAAGCGTTTGCATTGGCAACTTTGGGAGGATCTGTTGGTGGAATTGTTTTTCCACTAATTCTAAACAGGCTCTACATAGTTGTTGGCTTCACTTGGGCCATGAGGATTCTTGCATTTATCTGCTTGGTCATGAATGCCTGCTCCTGCCTTTTGGTGAGTGGAAGAAGAAGCCACGTTGCCTCTAATGGTGAGAAATCTCGTGCACTGGCTTTGAAGAGCAAGTCCAATCGCTCGCGTGCTGTTTTCCACGAAATTAAGACGCTTTGTTGCAACATGGTCGACTTTAAGGCTCTGAAAGAGATACCATTCTTGTTTTGCACGATTGGAATAGGGTTCTCTGACCTTGCGTTGGTTGGAATTTCCACCTACTATCCTTCTTTCATCACATACATTGGATACAGTGAGACCAAGGCTAACAGTACGATCACCATTACTAATGCCATGGGGATTATAGGGAGGTACCTTCCCGGTATATTGGCTGACAGAATCGGTCCTTTTAACGTTATGATCATGATGATGACCGGTGCAACTTTGTCGGTTCTCCTCTTTTGGCTTTGCTGGGGAGTAACAAGCCAAAGCATGGCCTCCGCGTATGTTTTTTCCGTAATCTATGGATTTTTTGACTCTTCCGTGCTCTCATTGGTTCCCAGTTGCATCGGCTCGGTTTCGCCAACCAGTAAGTTTGGCCAGAGATATGGAACTTCGTACCTTTGTGCCGGTCTCGTCATTTTTGGTGGTGTTATCGGTGGAGGTGCGATTATTGGTGAAGAGAGTTTAGAGCATTACAAGTACTTTTCTGCTTTTGCTGGCTCTTTATACGGTGCAAGTACCATTTGCTACATTATTTGCAGATTCAAACTTGTTGGTTGGAAACTACGTGCGAAAGTGTAACGGATATGATAGATTGCATGCTCTGACGATTTTAATACTAGAATATTTTAGCGCCCAATAGAACAAAACGATCTTGAAAAGCACACGGTGCTTTTTTTTAATAATGTATAATTAATGCGATTTCTGCGTTTGCTTATTTGGTCTCAACCGTAATTTATTGTATACATTTGCTATACTTACGATTTTATGCTCTGCTTCAAGTTTTCAATTGTAGTTGTGCCTTACTCTCTTAACCTAATTCTGATAAGCTTTATTCTATTATGCTTGACTTTCTTTTGGTGAACTTATTCCTTTACGGATGTATTTCATTCAGTAAGATTTGTTGTCTTCAATTTGATTATATCTTAGCAAATTGTAGTACTATCTGCTCGACTTTATTTCATCAAGTACTCTTTTCCATGATAATTGTTCGCAGTTGCCCAGACCCCTTTTTCTTTTTTTTTCCTCTCCTAGAAACAATGCAGACGAACAACATACTCAAACTCGCATTTTTTTATTATTTTTCACACCCAAAACGGCTGGGCATCTCTTCGAGGACCATCGCATTTCCTTTTCCATTTTATTGATTTACGCTATAATGCCGCGGGAAGACATAAAGAGATTCAATAAAGAAGGCAAAAATCTGAGATGTCTTCCCATATTTCTTTCTTCTTTTCTGTTTCCAGCGATGCCTTCTTTTTTTCTCCCCTTCAAAGTTGTGCCATCCTCTACAGAAGTAAATGATAACTAACAGTACTAAGACTTTTCAGAACAACAATATATCAGCCGAAAAAGTACATAACCAGAGTCAAAATGATCACACACACGCCCCAAAGGAGAATATAGCCACAATGACAAGCTGGCAAACCACTTCCAGCCGTTGGAGTGAAAAAGCCAATACAAATGATCACAGTTTGGAAGTTGAAAATAGCCAACCAGATACAGATAGCACCTCACATAACATGACAGAAAATCCTGATGATTTCCCGGATGGCGGACTCAGGGCCTACCTTGTCGTTTTGGGCTCGTTCCTCGGACTAACGGTGGTGTACGGATTCCTCAACTCGATAGGAGTGCTCCAGTTGTATCTTCAAAAACACCAACTATCAAAAGTTTCGACTTCCAAGACCTCGATGATTTTTGCTGTGTATGTTCTCGTGTCGTATACGGTCTCAATGCTGGGTGGAATTGCCTTTGATGAGCTTGGTCCGAGAATCACACTCGCATTTGGCACAGTTTTTCTTTTCCTCGGCATGTTTTTTACTGGAAACTGTAATTCCTTATCAGAATTTCTAGCATCATTCGGAATTGTGTCAGGAATCGGGTTTGGGATTTGCGGGGGACCTTTGGCTGCAGTTATCAGCCACTGGTTTCTAAGAAAAAGGTCCCAGGCCTTTGCACTAGCCACACTTGGAGATTCTGTTGGTGGAATCATCTTCCCGCTTATTTTAAACAAACTCTTTGCTAGTGTCAGCTTTGCATGGGCCATGCGTATAATTTCATTTGTCTTTTTGGTCCTTCTTACGTTGGCAACATTGCTTGTTAAAGGTAGAAACCAGGAGATCCGCCCGAAAGGCGAGAAATCAATCCACAAACCCACACTCAGGCAAAGATTACGCACCTTATACAGGAAAAGCATCGACTTCTCAGCGCTTAAAGAACCAGCATTCTTTTTCTGCACACTTGGCGTCTGTTTTTCGGAAACCGGACTTGTTGGAATGGCAACATACTTCCCATCATATGTTACAGCTGTGGGATACAGTGATTCCACAGCCAATCTCACGATGACAATCATGAACTGTATTGGAATCCTCGGGAGATACATCCCGGGCATTATTGCCGATATAGTTGGTCCTTTTAACGTCATGATTGCCATGATGACCTTCACCTGCATCACTGTTTGGATTATTTGGCTCTTATGGTCTTCCTACTCTTGCTCACTTGCCTCCATCTATGTATATTCTGTAATCTACGGGTTTTTCAACTGCTCAGTCCTCTCTTTGGCGCCAAGTTGCATTGCTGCCATTTCACAAACCGAGGTCTTCGGCCAAAGATACGGCACTTGCTACCTAATAACTGGTATATTCGTTTTTGGTGGCTTGATTGCAGGTGGTGCCATTATTTCATCTAGAACCATCGCCGATTTCAGATACTTCATCATATATTGTGGTGCGCTTTACACGGCAAGTGTTATTTGCTATCTGATCAATCGCTACCAACAGACAGGCTTGAGATTTAAAGTAAAAGTTTAGTATTTATATGTACATTGCATTCGCCCGATCCCTAAAATCCAATATATCCTTCTTCCTAAATTTCCATCTGTCTATTTTTTCTTCCTCTTTAACATGCTTGCAATATCGCCATTCTTACCCGTAGCCTTTCTCTTTCTGGTTGTAGCTTCCTTCTTCTTCTTCTTTTCAAACTTCGCAAGCTGTTCCTTTCGTCCTGGTGCTCCTAACTTTTGCAACTCCTCCACTTTCTTCAAAAAATCGGCAGAATCACTCTTTTTGCCAACAAGCCACTCAAGAAGTTTGATGTCATCTCCGTAAGGCGACACGTCATCCTTACCTTCAATAGGAACTTCAAGTACAAGCGGAATGCCCTTCATCCGATCATCATTGGCAAGTAATCTAAAACATTCAAGTCCTAGAAATCCCCACCCTATTCTTTCATGACGGTCCTTATTTGCACCTAAAGGAGCTTTCGAATCGTTCAAATGCATCGACGCAAGATGCTCAAAGCCGATTTTCTTGTCGAACTCGTCCCAAAATGTGTTCCAGCCCCTTTCAGTGCTAATATCGTACCCTGCCGCAAACGTATGGCATGTATCGATACAAAATCCAAGTCTCTCCTTCTTTTCCACCAGTTTCAGCACTGTAGAAAGATCGTCCAGAGTCGACGCAATCAAATTGCCATGACCTGCCATATTTTCAACGACAATCTTCACAAACTTGGTCTTGCTTATTGCATAATTGATGTTTTCTGCTAATCTTTTCACTGCCTCATCATGATCAGTACCCAAAGATGAACCTGGGTGAAAATTATACATGCCGATGTCCAATTTCTCGCACCGTTGTAAATCATCAATGAAGCAGTCCACCGACTGCTTGTTTTTTGCCTTGTCTGGGTTTGCTAGATTGATGAAATATGATCCGTGTGGAAGTATGTCTTTCCTTGTATCGTATCCGTACTGCTCGCACATTTTCTTGAATTTTTCAACATCCTCATCTTTCAAAGGAGGAGAAACCCATCTTCTTGGACTCTTTAGGAACAAGGCGAACGAATTACCTCCGATGTTCATTGCGTGTGTAACTGAATTATATATTCCGCCGGCAGTTTTGACATGTGCTCCAAATTTGAATGGCATACCTCTGTTCCGCACATATTCAAAACTGTCCTTGACGACTTTTTGGCGTTTTGGCATCTTGCTATTTCTTAATGCTATATCTAATGCCTTTTTATAAGCATGCATCGCCTATGCACAATAGGAGCAACAGAAGAACAAGTTACTCAGTCCATAATTGATTTTGATTTTTTCGATTTTCGATTTTTTTTCATTACGCGTAGCTTATCGCGAAATACCATTTTTTGGATCCCGCGACCCGCGTCACGTGAACATCTATCACTTTTCCTACTAATCTATCTGCTTTCAATTTCACTGTCGACTCATTCAAATTGTTAGGATCCGTGATTTCCAAAAGACCAAACGCGGCTAACGGAGTTTTGAATGACACACGAAGAAAGGTTTTGGCAATGCAATCACCAGATGCACCCAACGGTGAATAAACAGAACTCATCTTATTTGGACATACTACTATTTGAAACTGGCTGGTAAGAGTTCGACTCTGGCTGGTGCTATTTTCCACCAATAATGCATTGCCTTCTGCAGGAAGATAACCTAAAACACGGACACCTCGTAGAAGAAATGTTCCAAACAGTTTTTTATCGGCTATCAGCCTTTCCAATGTAGTTTCTCTAACAGTTGAAGTGGCATCTTCCATATTGAAGGCCACTTCTTTATAATCTTCACTTGAAGTTATGAGTGGTGTGGGATGGTGTAAGTGACTCTGGGAAAACGCGTCCAATTCGGAAATGTCCTCTTCTTTGAACATAGTGTCATTAGTGCGATATTTCTGCTCCCTCATTCTTTTAGTTGCCAATTCTGTCAGCTCATCCTCTTCACTTAAGCCACTAGCACCTTCATATCCATCCAAATCCGTCCTTACAGCCTGACTAAGCGTCCTTTTACCGCCTGCAAGACCTTTTCCACTATTAAGTAAAGCCAAAAGTTGCTTTGTACTGTCATTATATTCAGGTTTCCCGCCGGAATTATCTGGTTTTATGCCAAAGCTCATCCGTACATTTCCGGAAGTTGTGCGAGGTAAACTTTGGGCTTTCTTTCGCTTTGATTTCTGTGTATATTGATTAGAGCTGTCGAAAACTTCCTGAAAGTGATACCGAGAATTTAAAAGAGCATTCACTGCTTTATCGTTCCTAGTATGCTGTTGTAATCGTTTGATGAACTTGATAAGGTACTTATCACCTTCCTGAATGTGACTTTTTATAAAAGACGCGTCCAACAACCGAATTTTGGCACGTTTGAAGTATATCTTGTCGCGAAAACGGTCGACCACCCCATTTGCCTCGACTAAAAGCTTATCTTCAAGTATCTCGTCAAATGAATCAATACTTGGAGGCGGAAATTGCTTGTTAACGACTGCTGAAGCTTGTGTTAAGAATGGCTGAAGATCTCTTTTCCTCAGATCGATTTTAAGTATGCTAGTAGCATCCAAAGCATCGTCAGTGGCACTGATGCAAAATCTATTCTCTGTACTAATATCCCTGAATGTATCAAACGATGACGTAAGGTCTGTCACCAAAAGATTTGCGAAATCAATTTGACTTGGTCTGGATAATGAACAATATGATAGAACCAATGCATAAAGCTTACGTGGATATTGTCTTCCAGAAACAAATTCATCATCGACTCTTAATTCTTCGACAGAAACATGACGCACTTGGCTAATCGAGGACATATTGTGATCGGCTGACCATAAATTATGCTGTATTTGGCGTTGTAGCCGTTATTCTCGATGATTGTTAGTCCTTTTTTTTTTGAGAGCACAAAACACTGCTAATCTCAAAAATGACACTTGACGAACGTATTTTTGACAGCTCAGATGGAGAGAATATACTTTTTGTTTCAAATACAATGCGTGTGGAGAGGCAATTGGAAAACATATACTAGAAAACAAGGTGCCTTTATATAGGAAGACAAATCAAGTGAGGGTGTTTTCTCGGCGCTATTTTTTCAAGCACAGGTAAATTTTCACTATTATCTGAAATCACTTTCCGATTTACACTTATCTACTTAAGCGCCAAAGAACAAAAGTCGGCTTTTACTTTCCTTATTTTCAAGCTTGATCTTTCCATATTAATTGGACATCTGGTTTCATCCTCATTCTGCACAAAATTCTTGATACAAACTGCATATTATCCAGATCGAATCTGTCATAAATTTTCACCTCATCTCCTCAGAACTTTCATCAAGTTTAAGAAGTATTCATTTTAGTTGATTACAAAGATATTACCTTTGAGCAGAGCAAAATTTACGCCGATAACTTTCATCAATGCCAAATAAAAGTGAGTTCATTGTCATTTCAATTCAATTTGATGCTGTCCGTACTAACTGTGTCTATTTTTTCTAGAATCTCACAAACAATTCAGACTTCCGGCTCAAGTGATGAAGAAAATGAAAGCCGGAGAGCTTTCTGTTACAGAAGAGCCGTCTCAGACTGATAAGGAACTGGAAACCGCAGATCAGTGTTTTAGCAAGGGTACGGAAGAAGAAGAAAGTGGGGATCGATGGATTACATCAGATCTTTCGAAAGCTCTCAGATTTTACCAACGTGCGTTTGATTTGTATCAAAAAACACTAAAGATGAACCCAGAGAATTTGGATGCCTTATACAATGCATCTAGATTGCTCTTTTCTGTTTACACTGAGTACATCAAGAACGAGGCGGTGAACCTGGCTGACTTAACAAATTGTGAGGAAGCATTGAGTGGAAACGATAATTCCGTAATACAGCCGCTTGAAAAGATAACAAGCGTGTTTCAACATGCTGTTGATTTTGTGGGCAGCCATAAAACAGATTCCCTACCGTGGGACTTGTATTATAATGCAGCAATATGCTATTTTGAGTATGCCGAAGACATGACAAGTGGTGGATATGAGACCGATGCACATTATGATGAGGCGATTGGTGCAATGGTGTCATCTGAGCAGCTACTAACAGCTGTGCTTAAGTTCCAGATGCAGTCATTGCAGAATACTGATAGCGGGGATCAGAAGAATGATGATGATGATGATGATGATAAAATTGTACCAACCACAGCTTTGGAAACGTGCATAGACGGATATCGGCTTGTGACAACACTTTATGAGGATGCTTGCACCAAGAAAAGAGATCAGGATGTGGAAAAAGCATCTCAGAACTTCATCAGTGATATTGATGCTGCCGCCAGTGAATTGATCAACGCTTTTTCTGCAAATGGGAGGCTTGGAGCAGACCAGATCAATGAATTAAGACTTGCCAAAGCTGCTTTGAGCTCTTCCCGGTGTACGGATGCCTCAGCATGCGATAACGTGTGGAAGCAATCCCAGATTGAGGACCGTCCGGACAAGCTTCTCATCCAGGCAGGCTCTTATCGGACTCTTCTAGATAAGTATGATGAGGCAAACGTCGAAATTTCAGATGATCAGAAGTGGACTGTGCTCACTTATATGGATAGATTGTATAAGCAGGCGTATAGAATCCTTAAAGCGGAGCTTGATGAGTACAAACTCAGAAAAAAGAAGGATCATGGAGATGATAGCAGCAACATAATCAGTCAGATATGCACGATCTTCATTGAGGAAGCAGATATTGCGCTCGAGAGATCAAATTTGACAAGTTGTGATATAGCGTTGAAAAGTCAAAGTGTCCTGGTGAAGAACTTTCATGCACTTCTCAAAAATGCAGTGATATATTCAAAGAAAAGTGGTGGGTTGCGAGAATCCATTGTGGGAAAGCTCATGCGGGAAAAAAGACGCCGGGAAGCACTAATTAGGATGTGTATTGCTGACGGAAAGACTAGTGTTGCCGAATTAAATAGTATTATCGGGTTTAAGCACTGGCCTCAGGAGGTGCAAGATCTTGCTGAGGTGGCGCAGTATTCGGAAGGTGCTGCTCGGATTGTGGCTCAGCTTTGATGGATCTTCCACGATAACTTATTTACTCTTGAACTAAATTTTGAGCATAGTTGTGCATATTGTATTGGGTTCTAAGCCATCGATGAGAATTACCGGGATATAAGTGCAAAAAAGCATTTAGCGGAGTTCTTTTAGTATTATATAGTGGAATCTGTTAAGAAGAAGGCACAAATCATATAGTTTTGCGGTTTTAGGTACTGCATGTATTTTAAGGATTGCATGTATTTCATCGGTTTCAAAAAAATTCAGGTTTGTTTGGAATTTTACTAATATGGAAATTCTCACTATCATAAGCGCCCAAAATTGACGAACCAAATAATGGCCCATATGCTACACCAGCAGCACTTAAGCCACTATTTAAAATGTTACATGTTCCAGTTTCTAGTCTTGCATATACATATTATTATCTAAAAATGCGGTATCAATTCTAAATTAACATTTCACTTTCTACAGATTGCCAAAACAAGTGATCGCGTCACCAAATACTCCGTTTGACCAGCTCTTTGTCTCTTTGGTGCACTTTTGAGCGCTTTGGCCACAACTGGAGGAGGAAGATGGTTGTACAAGTTCTGGTGGTTGCACCAATGCTCGTACAAGTACTTAATACCCGTTTCAACACTTGAAAATCCAATCGGATCTAGCTTTTCGTGCATCTGTTTGGGGGAAAGTCCACCATTATGTGCCACAGCTGAGGTAAGATTCGTTTCAGCTGCACCTTGAACGCTTTTATACTCATCTTTGTGATCGTACATGTCGACAACAATCAAGCAGCCGTCTTTTTTGAGGTATTTCTTCAACTCCACCACAATCTGTTTCAAAGCGGAAAAATGATGGAACGAAAGGGTAGTCGTGATAATGTCAAATGATCCATATTGAAGCTCCTGTGGAACTTCAAGGTGGTTCTCTCTATTGAATTCTGGATCTATAATATCGTATTTGTATGGTTTAACGACCAGCCTAGGATTGAGGCTGTGAATTGCCGGGATCTTGCTCTTAAAAGCATCAATTTGCGCTTCCGATATATCAATTCCTATCACTGTGCCACTTTTAATGTATGGAGCAAGGTTTTGTGCAAGAAGACCTGTACCGCATGCAAAATCCATATAACGTATATTTTCTCTCCGAAACAACGGAGAGATGTCATCCTCACTTTCTTTATCTGGAAGATAGTTGACTAATCCATACTCAGGAAGCCTGTAATCGCCTAATTGCTCCGTTTTGAAAACTTTGGTCCGATCTTTAAGATCATACTGAAGCACAGCCTTCGTAGCTCCAATCAAGATAGCATGCAAAGAGTCTGACTCGTAAAATTGCACTTTGCTTGGAGTAAATGTGTCCAGGTTTGCCTTTCTTTGAATTGCGTACTCTGACATTGGAAAATGAATACTGGAAAATGATTTTTACCGTTTAACGAGGAAAAGGGGATATATTATCCAAAGGGACAAGAAATGGAAGAGGGAAAAAGAATGGGGGAAAATCGGCCCTTTTTATAGTGCGTACTACAGGACCCGTGGCCGAGGGACCGGCGGAGATAAAAAGAGTAAGGGATAAAAAAAGATGCATAGAAAGCAGATAGGTACAACAAAAGGCTAAACACATGTTTGCAGTGTAAGATGAAGTAACTGTGGAATACTGACCCCTTTAAGATGCTTCCTATTGATTCTCGTTGATTCTAACTGGCCTGCCTTGCCTCATTGATAGGAAAAAGCACCTATGTTGACAAAAGAACAAAAGAAGCACATCTTTTCCAATATAGCATACGGAGACTAAACCCCAAAGAACAAAGATAGGAACGTCTATGGAACTACAACCCACAAAAAGCTTCCTATATCTGGATGTCACCACATAGCGAATTGTCATCTCCATTGAAAAAAAAGGTGATCACAAATTATAACGTGGCCCCCTGCTTATAAAGTAGGGTGGATCTCCTTCCAGCCATTTATGCAAATCACAGGTATACTTAAAGCCGTGTTTCGCTGGTAATCCGGAAGAGTTAAATGCGAAGAAAGGAGAAGAGGAAAAAGAAAAGGAAAAAGCTATTATACACAAAGTGAAAGAAGTGCAAGAGGAGAAAAGGGCCGGTATTTATAGTTGGGCAGGAAAAGGCTTAAAAATTTTTTTTGAAGTGCATGAAGCGATGCAAAAGATTACGCGCGATTTTTCAGTTTGTGAGTAAGGTATAAATGCACTATTAGATCCTGGAGGTAAAAAAAGAGGACGGACGACAATTATCAAGTCCGCTAAAGCTACAAAAATAAACTAGTATCACAATTTTTGCAGGAAACAATACACGAAATGAGTACAATTACGTTTGTTACAGGAAATATCAACAAGCTCAAAGAGGTGACGGCGATTCTCTCTGGCTCTAAAGAGCTTTCAGCAGAAACAAAGGTTGGAAAGTTCACCATCACAAATCGCAAGATAGATTTGGATGAATTGCAAGGAACCGTGGAAGAAGTGATAAAAAGGAAGTGTATGCAGGCAGCAAAGGTGATTGGCGGACCAGTCATGTGTGAGGATACATGTTTGTGCTTTAAAGCAATGCAATATCAATTGCCAGGACCATACATTAAGTGGTTTGTCAAGTATGTTGGATTGGACGGCATAAACAAGATGCTAGATGGATTTGATGATCGGTCTGCACAGGCAGTGACCACTTTTGGATACTGTGAGGGTCCTGGATCTGATGTTCATCTTTTTCAGGGAAGAACGGATGGAAAAATTGTTTCTAAAAGAGGTCCTACCGATTTTGGTTGGGATGCAATCTTCCAACCGGATGGATTTGAAACTACATATTCCGAAATGAGGGGTCCTGAAAAGAACAAGATCAGCCAGAGATACAAGGCTCTATCGAAGCTTAAGGAGTTTTTAATGGCACAATAAGAACTAAATATCTGATTTATCTAGCGATCAATATAGAGGTGTGCGAAAAACAATCGCTCTCACAATACAGTATACAATTAATGTTGCAAGAAGTATGACGAGGAAATTACTTTTGGCATACGTCCTAAATCCCGTTTTTTGGCGAAGCACATTCAAATTGTGTGACTCGATCTCATTAATACCATCACAAATCATGTCAAAAGCTACTTTGGACTCTTCAATAACTTCCTCTTTTTCTTGCTCGCTTAGGAAATTCCTTGTTTGCAACTCGTAGTCCTGCTTGTAGGCAGCCCTGAGTTTCTGGGGGTTTTCAACATCGAATCTGAAGAAGTTTGTTCCATCTGAAGAAGCTGCTTCGAAATTTTTGCTGCTAGCACCTGGGAATAGCTTTTTTGATTGGGCAACTTTGGGATACATGAACTGTCCACCCGCGAATAATGCCAAATAGAGAACATGCATGTAGGCAAGAAGGAGATATGGCCTCTCAATTGCGATCTGCTTAATATGTTCTGTGCTTTGAATCTGCTTCTTTAATATTGGCGACTCGAACTTTGCAGGTCTGCCACCATAGAAAAGCATCAAATCCTTATGGAGTCTTCCAGTTCTAGAGAGTTCTGGCCTCCATATTTTTCGAAGCATATCCGAATAGTGTGTGTTTTTGTTAATTTCTTCACTTAGGCTGTCTTCTATTGCCTTGAAAATATGGTAAAACATTTGAATTCCCTGTCTGTACACTTTAGGCTCATATATTGCAACTGGAAACTTTATTGCCATCTCTTTGTTGATTCTCTCGTGGCATTTTCTTGTTTCCGAATTGATCCTGTTTCCAAGAGCGCCAATATCTGTTTTCGATGGAATTATAATTGTTTCTTGCCTCGACATGTCGTTTTTCTTATCTTATCTATTTCCTGTTTCGGGTAGTCGTCTGAGATCTTTTTTTTTTCTTCACTTTTTCTTTCAGTGCAACTTTAATGGTTATAGAAAGATGCAAATACTATCACTAGATCAACTACCATTTGTTGCTTTGTTACAGTTTTCGCATGAACAAGACGTTTGGCCACTTTTTATATTACCAGTAGTCTTTCTATTTATTATCTCACAAAACTTTGTACAAGCAATCTGCCGGCGGATTTTCTGTTTGCCCGGATTTAATATTTTCCCACCGCTTTAATAAGTATGGTACCAACCAGATTCGACCATACACCTTTTTCCGTACAGAGATGCGTTTTCCATATCTGTCTAAACAGAATAGAATGTTCCCGATACATGCACTGGCTTGATTTTATAGGGTTTTTCCTAAAGAATTTAACCTGCAACATTTGTAGATTCTGATTTGGACCTTATCTGTTGATTATGGTCCAAATGTTGTGTGGATTCCCTTGATAAAGATGTTGGACGCGCCGATCGACTTAATATTGTTACGAACAATATAAATACATGCTTATGCTCGTTTTTCATCGTATGGTCTTGATTACAGCAAACATTCAGCTCAAAGCTATAGTTAGATTGTATTCTACGATTATTGATGAATTTAACAGTCCAGAATGCAGATACAATTGAAACTAGGAAAATATCCGAATGCTATGACTTTTTAGGACAGGTATGAACTGAAAGGGTATAAGGTAGCAACACATTCTCAAAGGTAAAATAATTAGTGCCATGTTATGAAACAGACAAAAGAAGTATGTATATATTCATCGTGAATATATTGGAAGTGAAATCCTGAACAATTAAGCAGAGTAAATGATAGAATAAAGAATACTACCAGCACTATTATGCTTGCATCTGTACACCGAATAAGATTGAAATGAGTTTTTGGACGGAGTGATTTTCTGAGAACCGAGAATTTGGAAAGCTGAAAAAAAGTACGTGGGTAAGTAAAGAATTATTCAAGCACCTATGAAAGACATATATAGCCCTTTCAATGAAAGCATTTTTAAAGCCAGGTACCGCTTAGAATATACAAATGTTTCAGAAAGCTATATTAGAGACGAGGAGGGGCCTCGCAGCTGCAGTGGCAGGAGGAGTACGTCTAGTACCATTAGAAAATATAAGAGCTTCACTAATATTATCAAGGACACCAATAGTTACACCAGACATGAGTGAGTTCGACAAAAAATTTTACAAGTACCAAGAGGAGCTTGAAAGAAGATTGATGTGGACATTTCCGAAGTGGTTTTACTTTAAAAAGGGAACGGTTGCTGAGCGAGAATTCACGAAAGCACAAAAATATCCGATCCCATCACATCCAGGTGTTTGGTTCCCTAAAGGACTGCCAGATATTAAGCATGGAAGGGATAGACGGTTTAGACAGGATATCATATTGCCAAAGAAGGCTCCCGAGGAAGAAAGTGGTGAGATGGAGAACGAAACAAGAGCAATTAAACTAAATTCAAGAATTACAGAAGCCGACAAGAAAAACGATCAAGCGTCTTTAGAGCGGAAGTTGGCACGGACATTATATCTTTTAGTGAAGCAGGATGGCCAGTGGAAATTTCCTACTTTCCCCATTGAAAATGAAGATGTTCCACTAAATGAAGTTGCGGAAAATGGACTTAGACGAGTCGGAGGAAATAAAATCAATACATGGAACGTTTCTAGAACACCAGCGGGCATTCTAAAATACTCAAATGGGAAACTTCTTGACTGCGAGCAGAGTGAAAGTCCTTCGGTAAAGGATTCTTCAATTGTGAGAGATTATTTAATTAAATCGCATATTCTTGCGGGAAAGTTTGTCCCACAAGACAAACAGGGAGTCGAAGAATACAAATGGCTTGTTAAGGAAGAACTTGAGCCTTTACTTGGTAAAGCATACTTTTCACAGGTGGAGTTTTTGCTTTCTAAAGTGTGAAAAATCCTTGTTATGCATGAACTTGAGGTCTGGGCTCATATGTCCAATAATCGGAAGTCAACAGTCTAACTGTATTTATTTCTGACGTGCTTGTATATATTAAACGTCATGTAAAACAACCATACCATATTTAGGTGTTGGGGCTTCATTTTATGGAATGTCAATAATCATACCGTTGTAGCGTGAAAAATATATCGGGTTCAACAACAACAAAAAAATATGAATAGGATAGAACAAGTAAAAAGAAAATAAAAAGGAAAATAAAAAAGTGAGGTTGACATTTTTAGCGCCGATCCCCTACCCCCACATATAACACAAAGCTGTATGCATCATTATCATTTATTGCCTTGAATGGGTCCATTCGGATTAAGCTTGAGGATTTAAATTCGTGGTTTGTGATATATAGAATCTAGAAAGTTTGCCCAGGCTTCTTTTTGCATTTTATTGTTGCGTCTTCATCCACAATTTTAACCATTATGCCTCATGGACATTCGACTAATGAAAGTCTTATAAGGCTTGTTGCAGTTGGTTTAAAGGAAGCATCTACGGATTCCCCATGTTTCCGGGCATCAATTAGATATGTGGACTCGGCTATTTCCGTTTTCACTCACAGTTTGAGGGAAATGGCGGACTTATTGCAGAGATACACCGAGATAAGCAATGAGATACAAAGTCTTGAAGAGGACTTCAACATCTTGTTCGATCCAATCACGAAAAGCGATTTTTCCAATGAGCTGGTGAACAAGGATATTGCCGTACATTGTATAGAAAGCACGGCAACCGGCACTAACGTGACTTTGAGGTTGGCAAGAAGTGTTCTGTATGTCGATCCGGAAATTTTCAACAAGCTCCAACTTTTCCTTGAAACCGACATTCCACAGTATTTGTCACTTCGTGAGCAGTTCCAGACAATTCAGCAGAAATATGACACGCTTCGAGGTAACTATTTAGATCTTCCAAAGGCTAATGACCTGGTCAAAAGTAGAGAAGATGCGTTGCAATTGTATGAAATCAGGAAGCAGTACATTCACGTTTCATTGACTCTATGGACCACGATTAAGCGGTTAGAGATTCATCTGTCATCACTTTTGGTTGAGGTTTGTGGATCTTTATGGCCGTCTGCTCCCGGAATGTCGGGAGTTGCAAAAAATAGTGCATTTCCCGGATTATCTGCAGCGTACAACTCGATGGTTCGTCTTAAAGAATGCTTTTTAATTCAGGCGGCCAGCTTCAAGAAGCTTCTTTCAGATCTCTCGAAAGTCAAGGCAGCAACTGAAAAGGGTGTTACCGATTTATTTTCACCATCAACAGAACTTTCTGACTATGATGCAGCCGCTTTAAACAGGAAAACTGCTTTTTACGACAAAGGCAGCAAGGAAGCGCAGCAGCTCGAAAAGCATGGCTGGGTATTTATGAAAGCCACTTTTCTCAACACACACAGACCCATATGGATCCAGAGATGGCTTTTTGTCAAAGGTGATGTGTTTGGATTCCTTAGTGTTAGTGCTAATGGCCAGTATGTAGAGCAATCTGACTGCTTTGGTGTTTCACTAGCGGATGTGGAGTATTTTCCCGATGAGGATAGAAAATTCTGCTTTGAGATCATGACCCAGCAGTTCAAATTAGTCCTCCAGGTGGAAACTCTGGCCGAATTGAAGAGCTGGCTTACAGTTTTCCGGACTGTTAAGGATAAGGCGCTTAAAACTTCGTCAAAATATGCTTCGGCTCGCTATGAATGCTTGATTGACAGATTTATGCTTACTCCTGTAGTTGAGGAGGACTATAATCTCGTCTCAACACATTCTAACAACCCACAGAGAGAAAAGTTCAACACTTTGATCAATTCTCACCTTTCACGTGTCTATCCTGGTTTGTCGATCAACCCACCAATTGTCACTCAGACAACCACGCTTTCAGTTCTTTCTCATCTTTATCTTTCTTCAGGGGACATTCCGGGTGCTCCAACAGCCAACTTTTGGGGTTTTGTCAACTGGGGACTCTACTATGTGATTAATACTTCTGTCAAACCTATTTCTAACGATGTATCACAATTGTGCTCTCCAGAACCGGAATTTGTGCTCCGGTATCCGAAATCGTACCCAGATGCCCTAAAATTGGCAGATGCAGAGTTGAGAGCACTCTTTGAAGGTCATATAAAGCCAGATGAGTTGACTTTGATCCACTTCAAGTGCTCGTGGTCCCCAAATGTGTCACAGGAGCTTTTTTGCAATGTATACATCACAAGTGACGCTTTTTACATTTACACAAATAACTGCGGTTTGATATCGGTGTTACCAATCTCGTTTACAAACTTCCTACACTGCAAAGCGATCCGGAAAAGCCACTATGACCTCATCAGAATATATCTTGTCAGTGGGCTTTCGATTAAGATGAGAATGTTTATAGGATCGGCGGAGGAAATATGCAAGAAGATCAACTTTGTGTTAGTGCAAAGAAGATGTGCAGAAAACAAGGACAAGGATGTGATGGATATGAATTCAGAGCTTCTTAATGGAGTTAGGAAGATTGCCGAATCATACTCACAGGTCTCAAGATTATCTCTAGCAAGGATTGCAAAACATAAAACTGAAAATGGGACTACTGTCAACGGCATTTCCTTAAAAGATGCTGCAGATACAAGCGCAGATATCGGAATAAGTACGGTTGTTTCTCCCGGGCAGGATAGAGGTAAGAATGGTGAGAAAAGTTTAGGAGACGAGTATCGGCCCTCTAGTTCGAACTATGAGCTATTGTGGCAGAAAGATTTCCCGCTTCCGGCAAAAGCACTATTTCATATTCTTCTTGGAGACAAGTCGTCGAGTCTTGAGAGTTTGTTATCACTATCACATCCGGTCAAAAAGTATACCAGCATGCAATACACACCTTGGAGATGTGATTCCAGACAGGTACTAACCAGAATAGTTTGGGCTCCCAAAGGTGATCTGATGGGTACTTTGCAGCGGGTAGAAAAGATGGCGAACAATGATTACTATCTTTTTACTCAAACGAGTCCAAAGTTGCGAATTATGTTTGGAATCTTGAGGAGAATCCTGCTGCGGATCGAAATAACAGGTCACGGGTCTCATAACTGCACTGTGGCCGTTTACTACAATTTGGAAAGACGCAACAAGAAGGTTGGATACTTTGTGGGCCTTTTGTTGAGGCGGGTGTTGCTTTATCGTGTTGAGGAGTTCTGCAAAAGAGTTTCAAACTTTGCAGACTCGATCTCAGGTGACTCGCATAAAATTGCATCTTCTATAAGGAAGTTTGGTGTGATAACCAAGTACGATAGTGATAAAAAGTCAAAAGAGGAGATATTATTCAACAAGCAGGTCAAATACATCAGCTTCAAGTTGTTTTGTGCTTACTACTTGGAGCGTGTAAGTTTCAAGGCAAGGCAAGCTATTTGTGGTCTTGCCCATATCATTTTCTCCTTTTTTGCGTTTGTTTCCGGCATTCTTAAGGTGGAGCGTTTCTGGATAATGTTGCTTGGAATTTCCCTACTGTTTAACCTATTTCTAATCGGGAAGACTGGATTTTCATACTGGCAGGAGAGAGACATCCAGAAATACATGGAGTCTTTGACAAATGAGCCATCCTACATTCAGCGTGCCATTTCTCTTTCAGAGATGAACGAAATCATTGATGCACCAACAACGGAAATGTCATACAATGCGAATGAGTCGCTCTGCTTTTCACAGTTTGCGAAGATGGCAACAACAGCCCCAACATTCGAGATGGGCCACCAAAAAAGTGAAACTTTGCCTGTTTCTACAAATCTCTTCGAATTACGAGTCAGAAGAAACGATCTTTTGACTGAGATCAAGGCGCTAAATGACTTGGAGCAGAGCTATATACACAAGCAATGGAGAAACTGGGTGCTCAAGGAGACCACGTATTGTGAGCAAATCAAAAATAGCATTCCTACAAAGTACGATGAGCAAATTCGGGTTTACTGCGAGTCCGTTGACAAGGAAAGGACACATATGTCGCCGAACCTACTCTGATGGAAGTCCATGAAATGCCAATACTGGCGTTTATGCATTAGCGTGTAAATAGTGAGCGAAAGTGTTGAACTATAATGTTTATAGACCGTTCCTGGCAAGATTATCTGCGATACTCAGGTAAAAGGCAAGCGGATTGAAGTCGACCTCTGCACCAACAGCCTGCTTTATTCGATTAACACCTCCCATCCAGTTTATCAAATCCTTGTGGTCTACACCTTCAATGTGACCCATGTACTTTCCCCATTTGCAGCTTCGAAGGCTCACCATTCCATCATTTGGTCCCTCTTTCTGGCCAATCACATACCACGGAATATAGTACATGTCGGAAGGATTGAGGTGTGCCGAACCACCAAAACTGAAGTACTGTACCTTGGGGTCGTTCAAAAGTTCCCGGTTCATTTTCCTAGAGTATTCTCGGGTCATTTGTCTTAATGAAGGGAAATAGTTGTCTATTGCTGCCTTTGGCGCATACTTCGTGGCAAAATCTGCGGCATACGTCCCTCTATGTGGAGTTGAGATGGTTGTGAGCGACATGATCTCGTAGTTCTTTTTTTCGAGTTTTGAGATTAGATACCGGCAGTCCAAACCTCCCATTGAATGTGCAACAAGGTTGATCTTTACTTTCTCATTCGTGTGGTGCTTATTTTGCCATTTTGTCACTTTATCCGCGATAAATTTATTCAATGCACCTGCTCGCGTTTCAATTGCAGCAAAAGGTGGAACTTTGGCCACCAAAATGCGGCATCCGTGTTCCTCTAATGTTTCTTTTATGCCATGCCAATACTCAAACAGTGCAACTCCACCTTCATTTTCATCTTCCGAGTCATCTTTTGGCTTCAGTTTGTTCTCCCGATCAATTTCCTGCTTGCCCCGCTCCATTTCCTGGTATAACGCATCGTCTTTTTTCTGCTTTTTTTCGGTTTCACTCTTGAATGGTGACATATCGATCGAAAACTTGACTGCCGGAATATAAATAAGCGTATCGAATCCGGAAAACCCGTGGCAAAGCACTATCGGGTACTTTGGTACTCTGTAGTCTTTCTTCACCTTCGAAAAGTCTAAAGACTGATCATCTGATTCCGGTTCCACGGTATCATCCTCACGGATGTTTGTTGTTGCATTTTCGACTTCATTTGTCCTGGATAAGCTTTCTGGAACTGCTCTATAGTTAAAGGCAGCAACTCCCTGCGTCAAACGGGTATCTGTCTTCACGATTGCTGTAAGAGCTTGCACTGCATCTATACTGGCCTTAGATAGCACATTAAAGTATGGATTGAGACTTGATGTGCTTTGGTTCAGATCTCGGTTACAGTAGTCGACTGTTCGGCATGATTGGAAGCTGGGAAGCCATTTATTTATAGTCTTGACATTGGGAATATTGAATTGTAGTCCGGCTATCATTTTTACCTTGCCTATTTATAAGCAATAGATTATTTTTTCGAATTCGCTTCCCAATTGATAAGTCTTTTTCGTTCAATGAACACAGTACATCAAGTAATAAATGTGTATGTAACGTAATGCAATTAGAGGTGTGTGTAATATAAAAAGACGCACGCTAAAGGTTGTAGTTTGCTTTACAATAAAGTCGATCGACGCAAATACTATTAGTAGGAGCCCATACAAAATATATGCGAGAAGCCGAAATTTTATGCGAGCCGGTACTTGCTACCTCCAAAATGCTATTCCGGTAGCGATCCTTGGCCAATCGCGTTAAAGCAGAAAGAGTAGAAAGAAAAATACAAAATTTGGAGCGCAGCATAAAAAATGAGGCGGTATTTCTAATGAACGGGAAATTTATTGCACTTGTGCGAGATTAGAAATAGCGCGCGGAGTGACTTTCATTTTTGCTAGCGTCACCCTAAAATCAACAGCGGGAGAAAAAAGTCTTATTAATTGAAACTTTGCAGTATAATGCAAGGCCCAATAAACTTTTTTTTACCTTCGTCTAATTGGCAACTTCCCCATTTCTTCGTGTTGGCAGTATAATAATATCCTCATTATTTAATATTTTTTTTTCATTTCTCCTACTCACCCTACTGCAGGCAAGGCTTTTTCGCTGAGGAAATATAATTTTAACTTTTTACACGTTTTGTATAATTCTTTCAAATACATCTTCTTCACACCGCAGTAAGAAACGATTTTGTTAACTTATTCCTTCCTCATCAATTAACAAAATGCTTTCTGCTAGAACTATCAGAGCAGTTGCAAGCAAAGCCTTGTCCTGCGGCCTTGTTAGAGCTCTTCCAAGAGCTGCTAGAGTTGTAAGTATGATGTTAAGACTTTATGACATGTGAGAAACTGATAATTGCGGCTTTAATATCAACGTCTCAGCTTAATCTGGTTTTCTTTTTGTTTTCTGTTTCCATGATTGAGTATTGATTTCAATTTTTCCCGTCGGATGCTTTGTGAGGTTAATTTGTTGTTTATTTTCAAAGATAGGGCACATTCGTTAAAGACTGATTCAAAAAAACAGTTGATGCAATTTCTCTCCTAATCTGACATCTTTTTGTCTGTTAATCACGGAATTCGTCTTACTAACATTAGCTTTTGTATTCTTACAGGCTACACCATTTGTCAGAAATTACGCCGCTAAGGCTACCCCAACTGAGGTCTCTTCTATCTTGGAGTCCAAGATCAGAGGTGTTTCTCAAGAGGCCAACTTGGATGAAACCGGTAAGGTTTTAGCTGTTGGGTAAGTATAATTCAAATTCAATTTTCACTACTGTTTGAGCTATGTTTTTGTTTTGTTTTGTTCGGTTTATCTATTTTCACTACAGGTGGCTGCAGAACTAGAGGCATTTTTATTTTAACATTCCGGCAGGTGATGTCGTAAGTGAGTGATGGGATTTTTTGATATTGCGTTTGACGAACAGTCAAATTGAGTAGTCGACAATAATTTGCCATTGCCTGCATGTTTGTTGCCTTTTGATTTAGTCTTCATTCGCTTTGGGCTTTGTTCTTTTCTCACCCGTGGGGAAAATCAAAGCTTTTTTTTTTTCGAGCAACCAGCAAATCTCGAAGGAGGAATTTTTAAATCTTGGTTCCTGTTTTCCTGATCCACAGAGGGAAATTTTTGGCTCCTTCGAGCTTACATGGTTCGCGAATTTTTATTGGTCAATTCGAGGAAATCTTTAACTTGTCCATTTTTTTTCTCGTTGGTGTCCAAGAATTTTAATACGCATGCGCAAATCAGGCGGAAAATGACTTTTTTGCGTCGGCACTAATAGGCATTTGATTGTTCTTAGTGGTTAGTGCTCATGGAGGTCACACGGCTCAAATAAACAGAATTTTGCGTTATACACGAAGAAAATCTATACTAACATCATATAACATTTTAATCCAGTGACGGTATTGCTCATGTTTACGGTCTTAAGAACTGTCAGGCTGAGGAGTTGGTCGAGTTTGCATCGGGTGTTAAAGGTATGGCCTTGAACTTGGAGCCAGGTCAGGTTGGTATTGTGTTGTTTGGTGGTGACAGAGAAGTCAAGCAAGGTGAAATTGTCAAGAGAACAGGTAAGATTGTCGATGTTCCTGTTGGACCAGCCATGTTGGGAAGAGTTGTTGATGCTTTGGGAAACCCAATCGATGGTAAGGGACCAATCGAAGCTGTTGGACACAGAAGAGCCGAGCTTAAAGCACCAGGTATTTTGCCAAGACAACCAGTTCGTGAACCAGTGCAAACTGGTTTGAAATCTATTGATGCCCTTGTTCCTATCGGAAGAGGACAGAGAGAGTTGATTATTGGTGACAGACAAACCGGTAAGACTGCTGTTGCCTTGGACGCTATTTTGAACCAGAAGAGATGGAACAGCGGTAAGGATGAGAAGAAGAAGTTGTACTGTGTCTACGTTGCCATTGGTCAAAAGAGATCGACCGTCGCACAACTTGTCCAGACTTTGGAGCAACACGATGCCTTGAAATACTCCATTATCGTTGCCGCCACCGCTTCTGAGGCAGCTCCATTGCAATATTTGGCTCCATTCACGGCTTGTGCTATTGCTGAATGGTTCAGAGATAACGGAAGGCATGCCTTGATCGTCTACGATGACTTGTCCAAGCAGGCCGTTGCTTATAGACAGTTGTCTTTGCTTTTGAGAAGACCTCCTGGAAGAGAAGCTTATCCTGGTGATGTCTTCTACTTGCACTCCAGATTGTTGGAGAGAGCCGCCAAGATGGGTGACAAGGAAGGCGCTGGTTCTTTGACTGCTTTGCCAATTATTGAGACTCAGGGTGGTGATGTTTCTGCTTATATTCCAACGAATGTCATTTCCATCACTGATGGTCAGATCTTCTTGGAGGCTGAATTGTTCTACAAGGGTATCAGACCAGCCATTAACGTCGGTTTGTCTGTTTCCCGTGTCGGTTCCGCCGCCCAGGTTAAGGCCATGAAGCAGGTTGCTGGTTCCTTGAAGTTGTTCTTGGCCCAGTACAGAGAGGTTGCTGCCTTCGCACAGTTCGGTTCCGATTTGGATGCTTCTACCAAGAAGACCTTGGTTAGAGGTGAGAGATTGACCCAGTTGTTGAAACAGAAGCAGTACCACCCATACGCTGTTGAGGAAGAGGTTCCAGTTATCTACGCTGGTGTCAACGGTTTCCTCGATAAGTTCCCTGCCGAAAGAGTTCCAGAGTTTGAAGAAAAATTCTTGGCCTACTTGAAGGCTGAGCATAGCGGTATCTTGTCTAACATCAGAGAGAACGGTGCTTTGAAAGATGCCGACTTTGCCAACTTGAAGAAGGCTACTGAGGACTTCGTTGCCACATTCTAAGCTGAAGTTATTCCACTGATCTAACTAACTACTATTCCCATGTTAAATTCCTTTAAAAATAAAATATTTCAATTTGAAAAACACATCACGTTAATAGGGACGTTGCTCAGAATGAACAGAGCATTGGCTTAGAGTCAGTTTATGTATTGGAAGCTCATGTATGAAGTGGGAAACTCTAGAGATGATGGTTTCATTGCTGGTGGTTCTTGTCTTTTTTATTATTCTTTGTCAAAAGGATAATTGTCATTCGGTGTGCTCGTGCAAATGTGGCTCGTTTTAGACATAAGTTGTCACTAATGCCGAGCACAGTTATAACTGAGTGCCTGTTGTCTTTAGTTTGCAGAGTGGCCGTTATGAGTTTTCTGTATATTTGGCTGCTTTTGCATTCACCATCAGTATACGGCTCTTCTTCGTTTTGTTTCTTGTTATTCTTTCTATCAGTTTTTTTTTACGATGCTCTTAGCGGTGTTCATTCCTCACAGCTCTTTTATTTAACAATCAATTTATATTCTGCAAGACTTTAAATCAGATAATGTAGATCGTACTATTTAGTGCTCGTTTGCTCGATGGTGTACGATAATCTGAGATTGTACGAAGTAGGCATTGCTTTAGATAGAAGTAGCCTCGATCTAGTTTATTTACTGACGCATTTTGACCATTGATCGTTGAGAGAGTAAATCAACCCACAAAATATGTTTTTTAAGGCATTTTGTCGGTCTGAAGTACTAGAGCAAAGTCATTATTACAACAACCCTTCATATCTTTGAAAATCTAAGCATGCCTTTAATTGATACGACGGTTATTCATGGCCGAAATGAACGAACGGATGTTCGTCGACAAAACTTAACCATTCGACATGATATCACTCCAATCGGTCAAGATTTTCCTTTTAAACATTGTATCCGTCTTTATTTTTTTTTAATTTCATTACTATAATTTTTATTAAAAGCATGTTTCATACGAAATCTAATTCTAGCACTTTGATGGCAATAATAACGATTGAGTACGTAAGTAATCCTATTTTTCTGAAAGGAACAATTAATACAACAAGCATCGGAATTCTCACCCTAACTACCAGGTTATTTTGCATTCCTATACTAGATCTTAAATGCATAGAAATGTCGAAATTTATGAAATCTCTTTTATTTTTCAATTATTGTTGTTGTACATGTTGAATTAAGTTATAATACTTGAATTAAATCAATGGGACAGCAGAGATTTCTTTTGTGAAAAATGAATGGACGTATACCTTAGACCTGAAACATAATCCAAAATCCAGTCAAACCGAACAATATGAGTTCAAGTTATATAAATCATGCGTACTGTATCAGTTTGATTCACGCTGTTACTTTAATGCAAGTAACATCACAAGACGGGTTAGAATTCTGAAGTTATTGACAAGGTCAACCAGGAAAAATAATGACTTTTCTGGGAAAGACTATTCAACCAAATGCCTGTTCGTAAGAGCGCCTATGTCCCGATGGGAATTTTAATATAGTTCTAGAGTTCGACTAAAAGTTTTGTTCTTTCCTCAAGACCAATTTCTTTTCAAATAGCCAATTGTTCATTTCCATAATCATTCATTAAATAAATAATATATCTATGTTACCAGAGCATACCAAAAAGCTAATGATAGTATCTAGTACCAGGTAATTGGTATTAAAGATTTCTTAGTTTGATTGTAAGATTTGAAACTATAGATCTTTAATGGTGATTCAGAACAACATACGTTAGACACTCGATAATAAAATTTATTCATGTTTAAATTTTCAACGAATATAATTATGTTATTAAGAATCATATGTTGATTACATTAAAATTAATGTTAAGATTGGTGTTCTTAGATTTAATATAGTATTGGATAGTATTTGAAATATAAAAAGTGTGCATTGGGGGTACACATAAAAGTAGAACATTTTCATATAATCGTGTTCATATCTCTATAAACGACAAATAGCATCCTACTAGTAAAAGAATGTTACGTTTTGAAATCAGAATTGTATTGATAGATTATTTTACATCTTTTTTTAAAGCCCGTTTGAACTATGTTAAAGTTATTGCTACCAGATTTGGTATAAATTTCGATATTTATTGTAATATATACTTTTGTATAGTTCTTAGTATAAACACAAGAGGATATCTTAGCTTTACATAGTTGTCGTTGTTCTTCTTATAGAACACCATACACCATATGGCTTGTTCTCATTAGTACTTCATTGTTCTATCCTTCTATTGCTTTGACAAACTAGGTATGCATGCCATCTAAAAGTGTATTATATATTTCAATTAATTACTACATTTTTGAACGGATTTAAAAAAGAAAACTTGTCGGAACCTATGAGTTATAATAATGTTTTATATGTTAATAACGCATAAAGGTTCAACTGGTATTTGATTTATAAT
>ERZ746981.170-NODE-170-length-47887-cov-13.592596_pt1 | contig 47887 bp, 29 predicted proteins | sample MGYA00374948_ERZ746981 | MGnify/ENA primary metagenome ERZ746981 (study PRJEB28757, sample SAMN06711160) | food metagenome | host: microorganism | place: China:Harbin | collected 2017-01-30 | study: EMG produced TPA metagenomics assembly of the Analysis of...
ACGACGCTCTTCCGATCTCAATCACTAGACCTGTTCGAGCATATTTCACTCCGTGCCTTACTCTTTGGTATCTATGGGATCAATACTATATTCCGTATTACTTTATCGGTAGAACAGAAGTAGAAGGACATCTCTACACACGCTTTGTGTATCTTAGTAATTTTTTGCGTCTGATTCGCGGAGAGCTGGTCGTTCCAGCGTACAAACTTTAAATTTTATTTTATTCCTTCTCTATTTGATGTGGGAGGAAAAAATTGGGGTAAAAAAAAAATATAAATAAAAATTGGAAGCAGATGATGATGTCTTGCTTAAAGCTGTACGGGAAGTAGCTTGATAATTTCAAGGAAAGCAGAAGCTGTCTATCAGGTATTACAATATATATTTTTTTGAAGTGGCATTTTTATTGCTTGCATTTCCGTTCAGTACATAGATTTCCGTGGCCCCAATTCTAGAGCAGAGCCAATTGCGCAAGTTCGATACACGTATTTTCCAAGTTAGACTGCTCTGGGCAATACATCAGTCAGTCGTACACAAATTGAGCTCAAGAATAGGCCTGCATTTAACAAAAATAGAGACTTGAAGCAAGTTGCACTTGACCTGAAAGTTGCATTGAAATTGTTCAAACATGTTTAGACCTATGACGAAGTCAAACAGTGGAATCAGGACGGCTGGAAGGAGGTTTTTGGCCACAGCCCAAGCAACACCCAACAGAGTTCACGGTGGACTTCAAGACCAGGACAGAATATTCCAGAACTTGTACCTGGGAAACTCCAAGCGGTGCCACACGGGTCCGTGGGATTTGAAGAGTGCGATGAAGATTGGGGACTGGTACAAGACCAAGGAGATCATCCTCAAGGGAGACAAATGGATCATCGATGAGATGAAGAAGTCCGGGCTTCGTGGACGAGGCGGTGCCGGTTTTCCGAGTGGATTGAAGTGGTCATTCATGAACCCACCGGGATGGGAGAAGAACGTGGGTCCAAGATATGTGGTGGTGAATGGTGATGAGGGTGAACCAGGCACTTGTAAAGATCGTGAAATTATGAGGAAGGAGCCCCACAAGTTGGTTGAAGGGTGCCTTCTTGCCGGAAGGGCGATGAACGCCACTGCTGCGTACATATACGTGAGAGGGGAGTTTTATCACGAGGCCGAGACGTTACAGAGAGCAATTGATGAGGCATATAAAGCAGGCTTTTTGGGAAAGAATGCCTGTGGCTCAGGATACGACTTTGACGTGTTCATTCACAGGGGAGAAGGTGCGTACATCTGCGGTGAGGAGACGGCATTGATCGAATCCTTGGAGGGAAAACAGGGAAAACCAAGATTAAAGCCACCCTTCCCGGCTGGTGTTGGATTATTTGGCCGTCCATCTACAGTCACAAACGTCGAGACTGTGGCGGTCTCACCAACGATTTTGCGAAGAGGCAGTAGCTGGTTTGCATCTTTTGGACGTGAAAGGAACCAGGGCACAAAGCTTTATTGCATATCCGGCAATGTGAACGAGCCCTGCACTGTGGAGGAGGAGATGTCGATTCCATTGAAGGACTTGATTGAAAAACATGCCGGCGGTGTGAAAGGTGGCTGGGATAACCTCCAGGCTGTGATTCCAGGTGGTTCTTCCACGCCTATCCTCACGGCCAAGGAGTGCGAAGACCAGATTATGGACTATGACAGTTTGCGGGATGCTGGATCCGGATTCGGTACTGCTGCAGTCTCTGTCTTTGACAAGCAGGCTGATGTTGTTCATGGCATACAGAGGCTTTTGGCGTTTTACAAGCACGAATCTTGCGGGCAATGCACGCCATGCAGGGAAGGATCGACATATCTCTCCAAAATGATGGACAGACTAGCTGTTGGCCAGGCCAACGAGAAGGAGATCGACCAGGCATTGGAGTTAACTTACAAGGTTTGTGGACACTCTATCTGTGCTATGGGTGAGGCATTCAGTTGGCCGTACCAGGGGTTGGTGAAGAAATTCAGGCCGCTTTTGGTGCAGAGGATCCAGAACTACAAGAAGGAGCATAACTTGGCCGATCGCGAGCTTAAGAACGGTGGCTGGTACAAGGGCATTAATCTTAAGGATGGTCAAGTCAATGGTTCTCCAATTCCTCGCAACTCCTTATACCATTGAGATAGGGTGACAGGGTTGGAATTCCGCCAAAGGGGAGACAACAAGAATTATAACTTCGCCATTGCTTGCGTACAACATTCACCATATATACGAGCTTTATATTTATTTATTTATCAATTGAATTACCTTACCTATTTATTCAGTATTAGGCGCCAGTAAAAAGTGGAAAAGAAGCAGAAAAAAACGAGGGTGAAAAAAAAAAAAATTGCTTTCAGTTGTTATTATTCCGCAGTGCAACTCATCACTGCGAGGCCCTGCATCGAATCGAATCTTGAAAATAAACCGAGTGTGTGTACTCTTTTCAAAAATTTAGCGCGTGAAACCATTTGCTCAAATTGCACGACCAACATAAGTATTACGCACAGACTTCTTATTTTAAGTCGCCACTCCTTACACTCATATCTCGGACAATTGGTCTTCGTTGGATCATCTGAAAAATGAAGGCTTCCGTTGTTTCCGCAATCCTCTTGGCATGCTGTACACTTTCTTCCGCGGCTATAATACCGGGAGAAAGAAGATATCGGTCAAGAAAGGAAGGAAATGCAAAGCACATCAAGCAATCTTCTAATACCGGACTTCGTATGTATGACAGCGAGAGCACAGAAAACGAGTTGTCTGGTTCAATCTCAGATGTTTTGATACACTCTGAAGAAAACAACCAAAACCAAAATACCATCTCAAAATTAAGAAAGAGAGCAGCAGACTCTCCTCTCGAATCGTTCTTGCTCAGTATTTCCATGATTGCTGTGAGCGAGATCGGAGATAAGACATTTCTTGTTGCCACTATTATGGCCATGAGATATCCCAGGGCACTTGTGTTTTCATCATCTTTTGCAGCTTTGGGCTTGATGACGGCTCTATCCGGACTTTTGGGTCACACACTCCCAACTTTGTTGTCTACCAGGGTGACGAGATTCTTGGCAGCATTTCTTTTCCTCGTGTTTGGAACAAAATTGTTGCGTGAATGCCTTGCAACAAGCAAAGGTCAAGGTGTTGAAAACGAGATGAACGAGGTCGAGGAAGAGATCTCGGCTAAGGCTATCAACACAAGATCCGAGAAAACTGAAGGTGGGTCAAAGTTGGAGAAGATAAGTGAGAACTCTGGGAGTAAACTTTCCAGGTTTGGAAAGAAAGCATTGAAGCTTTGCCATAATTTCTTCTCACCAACTTGGATCCAAATCTTCGTCATGACTTTCTTGGGAGAGTGGGGTGACAGATCCCAGATTGCTACCATTGCATTGGCTGCTGGTTCCGACTACTTCATGGTGATAATAGGAGGAATTCTTGGCCATGCTGCTTGCTCTGGAATTGCTGTTGTGGGTGGAAAGTATCTTGCCTCAAAGATATCTGTCAGAACCATTCTTATGGGCGGTACCATCGCATTCTACATCTTCTCTTTGACCTACTTTTACTCGGCATACTATTTCAACGAGGAGGCCGAAGTCGAGTCTGCCAAAAAAATGATCGGTGAAGAATAGTGCTTATTGTCTGTATTGTTACTTCCTTAGCATTGATATATAACCTAGAGGACGAGGTATTGTACCTGATAGACTCCTGCTTCCTTACCATTTATATGTTAAATAATATTTTTCTATCGTTCACTCTTTGCTGCCAACTTCGCTTTTATGGATTGTCTCGCCAGCTGCCGTAGTCTATCCTGGGTTTTCATTTCTAGCAAATCCCAGTCTTCCTTCATTTCTCCTTCGTACAATGGTATTGTTTCTTCATCATCTTCGTCTTCCTGCATTTTTTCATCATCGATGGTTTCGCCCTTCATAAGTGCATCATATTTCTCGCTGACATCCTCTATCAGCTTATTAGACTTCGATACCACATCCATTTTTTCTGGAATGGTTGTATTCCCTCTTTCATTCAATGCATCGACTGCTCGTACCTCCCGCTGCCTTTCTGGGTTGAAATTCTTAAACCTTATTTTAATCTTTCTTTGGTGTGTATCTGAACCTGTGTGTGGCCTCTTGAGAGATTCTTCCCCACCTTTTTTGTCACTCATGTTGAATGATTAATTACACCTTCATTGTTAATTAAATTGGGTTGACCTTTCAAATGTTCGCATATCGCACTATCTTATCGAAGCGTGGGAAAAGCATCTAGTATCGTTAAAATCTTCGTCATACCCGGGTAATCACATCCTTACACCAACCACTTCATTTCCCTGATCTATATCTTCCTATTTACATTCATTCCATGCCACGCATTCAGAACTCCAATTGATGCAACTTCTTCCCCAAAAAGAAAAAAGATTAAGAAGGTTAGAAGATCAAATCAGCTTTCTTGAAAATATATACAAACTCCAGTATGATGATTAATAGGATGATTTCACCGGTGACGCTGAGGCCATATGTGCGGATTCCAAAAAGACATTTTCACATTACCTATAGGACGTTAGACGATGATCTCCCAAAAGGTCCGAGCTTTGACACACACCAATTTGTGAAAGATTTAACTAAAGAAGGATTTACAGAGGAGCAAGCACGGGCAGCAGTGAAAATAGTATCGAAGTCAATCTGGAATGGAGTCGAGAGATATGCATCAAATATGGCAACTAAGGAGGTTCTTAATAAGATGTCGTATCAGCAGAAAGTTGACTTTGCGAAATTGAAAGGTGAACTTCAGATGATTGATAAGTCAGAGTTTAACTCTCTTAGGAACGAGCAAGAGCGACTTCAGAATGATATTGAGAAGATGAGTACAAAGTTTAAAGAGGAGATCAATAAAAGTTTATCGAGCGTGAGGTTAGATCTCTCTTTGGAGAAGGGAAGGATAAGGGAAGAATCATCCACATACGATTTGAAAATCAAGGAAACGGACACGCGGATCAATCAGGAAATCTACAACTTGAAAGTCCAAATAGACAGCGTGAAGACGACTGTTCTGCAATGGCTATTTGGTGTGTGTACGGGTACATTTGCCTTAGTTTTGGCATACGTGAGGTTTGCCAGCTAGTCGAATCAGTATCTGCCAAACTGAATTGGCCGTTTTGTACATAGTCTGCATCTTACTCAAAGAAGATTTCATCTCATTTTTACTCTCTATACAGAAATAGTAATTAATTTATTTCCAGGATTAGCGGCAGGAACTCACAATTTGAACAAATCCTTCAAGATCTGTATGGTATCCTCAGGCGTCTTGACGGAGTGACCGATGGTTCTCTTATCAGTGTAGATCTCCCAGTCGTTACCACCCTTGTATGCCTTATCACCAAAGAAGTGGATAGTGTCGAAACCTTCATCCTTGATAAGATCCAAGCAGTAAGTCTTATCCCATCCGGTTGGGAAGACATCAAAGGATATCTGGCCACCGATGGAGTAAGTCAAGCCCAAGTCTGGGAATTCCTTTCTGAGGGCCTCAACCATCTTCTCTCTGACCTTGTTTTTAAGATCGTACTTCTCGTACTCGTTTCTCTCTTCTGTGGAAACATTTCTTCCAACTGGAGACACGTTGACCAAACCCTTTCTGAACTCGATGAACGTTCCTCTTCTGAATGGGAGATCAATCTCCGACAAATACTTCAACATGAACTTTGCCAATCTGTTGTATTTATCCTCTCCTAGCCACTCGATGAATGAGTTGGATGGAAGCTTTTTTCCCAGTCTGTAGGCAGTAAGACCGTTTTCTGAGAAGCAAAAGTCAAAGTGATCAACCACATCGTCTCCCAATTGCTCCTGCTGCTTCTTCAAATCGGAACCTCCAACAAATCCAATGGCACATTTCTTTCTGACGTCAGCAAGGGTCTTTTCCATCTCTGGAGAAACGGTTAATCTTGCTGGTGTAAGTGTACCATCAACATCAAAAAGACACAAGGTCTTTGGGAATTCTCTGTCTGCAAAACTGCTCATCTTTTGTGCTTGTTTTATATATATATATAACGAATGCAATATAAGGAATACAAAATATGTTTATTTTTAAGGGTGAAGAATATCGAAGTACAAGATTAAATTTGAACACGGAGGAAAACAAAATGTGTCCTTTTTTATATATATATATTTGTACGCTAAACTGCCTGGTTGTATTTTTTTTTTTTTCTTGCGTTGTATCTCATACATACTTTACTTTCGCGGTGATCGCTATTTACGTTCAGTTTACCCTCATTTTTTTCGTGTATCGTGAAATTTTCCTTTTCCTCCGTCTATTTTTATTTTTTATTTCTTTCCACCGCATACATCTTTATTGTTTTGGCGAATTACGTTGGTGGGTCGGCGTGTTCTACGCGGTAGTTTTTAGCAGCAGTTGCCATAATTTCAGGGACGTTCAGCACTATTTCTTCAAACGTAAATGTTTTACATAGTACAAGTTTTCAAAAGATTCTCACCAAATACTTGCATATATTCATAGCATGTGTCCTTTTTTTCCAAAAGTGTTGGAATGGTGCCTCATTGGCCTAATGTAAGACACACTTTTAAATTTTTAAAGTCGTTAAATTGTGAATGTTTATGTTAGATTTCTTAGGTCGCTGAATCCAGGAAGCCACGTTTATTTTTATTTTATTTTTTTTTTTTTTCAACATTCTAGCTCTTCTCGTTGAATTCATTTCGCTAAGGAACATTACTTCACTGATCTATCTTTTTTTTAAGGATATTTTTTTGCTTGTTCTGAAGGGATTTCCGCACGAGGTCAGGAATAGCAGAATACCAAATTAAAGTCAAAATGTATATATACTCATGTACATACAGCCCCAAATTTCGACCCAATTAATTTCTTGGTTGCAATATTTCTCTTTCAAAATACACCAGAAATTGAACATTAGACTTTGGCCCCATTTTTCGGCCCAGATACCTGCAGCAATGGGCCCTGCTGGCATTTCGTACCCTACGCTAATTTCAACAAGCAACAAATCGTTGAATAATTATCTTGAAGCGGTTAAACTATCTCCATCCAATTCTCTTAATGGAATTCGAACAACCGAATCGGTTAGCTCGCAGACAACAATTAGCACTTATCGAAGTAGTGAATATTGCAGAGACAAATATACTTTTTCAGGCTTGAAGGTATATCTAAAGTCGAGAGACTCAATGTATGTTGATAACATATATTTTGGAAATTCTACAATTCTTAGCTCGAAACAAAAACAAAATGCAGATCTAGTTAAAATAAAAGGCGGACACAAACATAAAATACATCTTTCTAAGAGGAAAAAGAATTCGGCTTCCGGGCGAATAGATCAGGGCATTCTTGATATAGGTAGCAATGAGATGGAGGTGTTGAAGTACATTGTACAGTAACAAAAAGGTCTGGATTGATGCATTTCATTCGAATAGTTCATGCTGGTCACAAATTAATATTAGACTATTTATCAATTTGGTTCCCATCCAAAGTGGTTTGCATCAAATGAAGATGGGAGACCAGTTCTTAACAAGAAATTGCGGAAAATATCTGTGTCAATTTTTTTAGATGAGTACACCAAACAAATTTTTGGAGCCCCCCCCATAAAACGATAAATGAATGAAAATCGAAAGATTATTAGATTGAGCCGATATCACAGTTATCAACACTCCACCTTTTTATCGGTGTGATCCACAGTTATTATTTAATTTATTAGAGCATCAATAGCAAGCCATAGGCATCAAATCGCAATGGACCATAAAGAAGAAACGCAAAAGCTAATATCGGAGCTCCCCGATATTATCAAGAGTGCCAAGTATGATGAATTTTATGGATATCAATTGGACCCCAAGGGTGAATTCTATGATTCCAAGATAGTTGAACATTTGATTCACAAGCTTCTAAAGGCGTACGGATTTAATCTTACAGAGACGAAAAAGCATCTTTTGGATATTTTGCGGTGGAGAAAGCAATTCGATCCAATTAGCGCTGCTTTTATAGAAAAGCACGATCCGAAATTTAACAAGATCGGAGCGTTGTCATTAAATAAGGATGGAGGTTCATGCGAGAAAGTGATAACCTGGAACTTTTATGGAACAATAAAAGATTCAAACGAGGTTTTTGGCCATGTTAACGAGTTTATTAGATGGAGGGTTGGATTGATGGAGCAGGCATTACAATTACTCAAGTTTGATGATCCTACTAACAATTATATGGTGCAAGTCCATGATTACAAGGGGGCATCTCTGTTTAGTATGACGAGCAGTGCCAAAAAGGCATCCACGAGCATTATCAAACTTTTTGGCGATTACTACCCAGAGGTTTTGTCGAAGAAATACTTTGTGAACGTTCCATTTTTGATGTCTTTCTTATTTAATGCCTTCAAGTCATTTGTAGCTGAAGAAACCAGAAAGAAGTTAACCATGATGACAGATGGTTCTCAGCTTAACGATTATCTGGAAGGTTCTGGTATACCCGCGATTTATGGAAATAAGGGGGGCAAGTCTCTAGACGATATTAAAATTGTGTTTGACCGCTCAAAATACAAGCTTCCGGAGTATGTTGCCTATCTTGTTGAAGAAAAGCTATCAAACACTGTGGATTGATTGGTTCTGTCAGAAAGATTGACTGTTTCCATGCCTGGGAGCATATTTTTTAAATTATATGAATTGTGGCTCGCAATTACAGATATGGATGAAGGATGTATAGAATGAATATAAATGGTAAATTATGAAAGATTGAAATATATGCTGTCGTAGGTAGATGTAGTGAGTTACGTTCTGCTTGCGACAATCCCTAAATTATTATTTTATTTTATTTTTTGCTCTTTTTTTTTTTTGTCCCTCTCGTAATTTCCTGGGCGTGTCTCTGTATCGTATCAATGATAAGCTTTTTTTTGCAAAAATCTAGTGCTGATCGGCTTAATTTATCTACGGGAAACATTGGAAACACAGGAAACACTGAAAACTTACAAGAGAGACCAACAAACATATAAGGTGCATACATATTTTAGCACAGAAGGCATTAAATTCGGACTTTCAATCGATCAATTGGCCGGGATTTCTCAATATAATTAGCCAATCAGTGAAATAGGTTTCTCTATGGCTGTGAAGTGAAATGCAAAAACTACACTTGAAGAGCCCCTTCAAAACATCTGGAAGGCATCACGGCCGCCGATCCAAAGAGCCGTCGCCGCTCCAACGGGATGCAAGCCCAAGTTCGAACACCGTTGTCACGAAAATATCATCATCTTCTAGTATTGCAGGTGGATACACAGATAGAAGCTCACGGTCAGTTTCGCCATGCCATTCTTCGCCGAATCTTTCATCCGCGAGCGGTGGCAATAACAGCCGGAGCATATTTCGGGAGTTGCAAAGCTCCGATGATGAGTCGAACGGGGGAGGCTTAGATGTGGATGATATGTCGCGGGATTTTTCTCGTTTGAACAGATCGCAAAGTGAATTGCGAGAGGCATCAGCGAGCAATCCGGCATTGGTGCTCGAGTTGAATCTTGACTGCGAGGTGAGGTTCATCAGTCGAAGTTGGAAGCACATTGTGGGCACAGACATCTCTAAGATTGTCCGTAAGCCGATTGGAAAGATTATTGTTGGTACGGATGAGGACAAGCAGGTGTTCCAGAAGGCGACAGGTATCATGATGAAAGACGACGAGAGTTACCGGGTACGGTTTGTTGTTCAGACGAACTTGGATGGGGGAAAAGAATATGAGGCGGATGAGAAGAATGAGAAGAATGAAGATGAGAAGAATAAGGATGAGAAGAATGAGAAAGAATATGAGAAACATAAAAATGAATATGAGAAAGAGGATAGGGAGGACTTGGAGGATGATGATGAGCAATACGTGGATGCAAGTGCAGAAATCAGCACCAGCAGCAGTCTTCGGGCAGGTTTTAAAGAGCCAATCGTTGGTTGGCAGTCTCCAGGCGGCGAGCAGACCTCGTCAGCTGGATATGGTAGTCTTGCCGAAAGCACAATGTGTGCAGCAACATCGGCGGTGTCGTCATCTTCAGAAGACGACTCGGTGAGCATCAAATCGTCAAGCTCGACAATCACGACAGACGGAGGAGCAATCGAGCTCGAGGCACAGGGAATCCTGATCTCAGACCCGCGGACGGGAAGGCCGACACACTCGATGTGGATCGTGAAGCCGTGGATCGCGCTCAAGGAGGTGAATCTGGAGATGCCCGATGACCTCGTGTGGACGCTTGGGTTCGGTGCAAACCTGTTGGAGTCGTACTTGGTGCACTTGAACGATATCGGGGTGATCGACGAGGAGCGAGTGCCGCCGCCACCGGTGCAGTTGTGCCGGATATGTGAGCAGAACGTGCCGGATTGGTGGCTTGAGCGGCACACAGAGCTATGTGCACTTGAGCACCGGGTGGAGGATTCGGTGTATCTGGGACAGGAGGCACTCCAGGAGCACCGGAATGCTCTTGGCCGGATCTACACGAGCATGATCACGCGGCGGGACCCTGTAGGGGGGCCGGTTGGTTCTGGGGGCAGTACTAAGGCACCCCCAGCAGCTTCCCCGACAGCTCCCCCGATAGAGTACCGGGGGCTAGTGGTAAGCGAGCCTGCCAGGGGTGCACTCCCCGGCTCATCGCAGAACCAGGCCTTGCAGACCTTGCGGAGCTTGTTGCAGATGCTCAAGTACTCGGACGAGGCACTCCAGGTGAACACGGGCGAGGTGAGGGCCGGTGGGGCAGCTGGAAACCCGCGGATTTCGTACTCGCCGGACTCCACACGGCATTTGCACCGGCTCGGGCAGCTGGACCTGGGCGTGTCCGGCAACGCGGCAGTGCAGAGGATGATAGAGGACACGGTGGAGTTGAGCCGGGAGAAGCTAGACAGCATAGTGCGGCTTGCCCACGTGCAGCAGTCGGTGGACCGGATCACGAGGGAGACGGACGGCATGGTTTTGCAGGTGATCCAGGGCACGATCTCAAAGATCAGGGACCAGGTGTTTGGGTACAGTGGCAGCGATGTGGACGAGGACAGTGATGTGTCTAGCGAGAGCATGCAGCGGGTGGGATCGGGGCGGATGCAGGCCCCGGTAGCGATCAGGTCGCCGCAGCCCAGGCTGCCGTCCAGATTACCGTCCAGTGGGTCGTTTGCGGGCACTGGCCGGGCCCCGATATATAGTTACATGGAGAGCAGTCGGGGTCCTGGGAGTGTGGGTGGGGCAGGAAGTGGTATGGGTGGTGCCTCAACTCCGGTGATATCGATATATGGTGAGAACCCGGGGGAGGCCACCGGGGGGCCAGGCACCGGATATTTGTCACCCAGGAGACCACTCTCGCCCGGCTCCAGCATCCCACTAAGTAGCATCCAGCGGAACTCCAAGGGCAGCGTGAACGGTGTTCTGTCGCGGGCTGTTTCGCCGTTTTCGTCGCCATTGCCGGTGGGGGTGGAATCTGGAGAGAAGAAAAGCCTGGGTGACAGAGAAACACCCATATTGCAAAACCTCCCTCTCTCACCGCTCATCGTGCCCCAGCAGCCCAAGCAGACACCGCCCTCGATCCGCGACTACGAGGTTGTCAAGCCAATCAGCAAGGGGGCGTTTGGATCGGTGTTCTTGGTCCGGAGGAAGCTCACCCGGGAGTACTACGCGATGAAGGTGCTGGCGAAGACGGACATGATCGCAAAGAACCAGGTGACGAACGTCAAGGCGGAGCGTGCGATCATGATGGCCCAGACAGACTGCCCCTACGTGGTGCAGCTCGTGGCATCGTTCCAGAGCACAAACTTCCTCTACTTGGTGATGGAGTACATGAACGGGGGCGACCTCGCGACCTTGTTGAAGAACATGGGCACGATGCCCGACGGCTGGGCCCGCCGGTACATTGCCGAGGTCATTGTGGGGGTCGACTACTTGCACCGCAACGGCGTTGTGCACCGCGACCTCAAGCCCGACAACCTCCTCATCGATCACAGTGGCCACGTCAAGCTCACCGACTTCGGCTTGAGCCGCATGGGCTTGGTCCGCCGCCAGAAGGGCAGGTACTGCTCTTCCAGCAACAGCTCCTCCGGAAGCATTCGCTGCTCCTCCCCTGCTGCCAATGGAGAGCAACACTCGGATGATCGCCGATCGCTCGGCTCCGTCAGCTCGTTGGAGGAGTTGCGGAGCCCAGTGGGGAGCATCAAGTTGGCACACGCCACACACGGGTCCAGGGGCTCATCCTACAGCTCTGGCTCGCCATTGGCTACGCCCACCTCCGAAATTGACACGTGGCACCAACGGAAGTCCAGCAACTCGTCCCTGGCAGCAGCGGTGACCCTGGCAGCAGCATCAGCCGCATCAGCAAACCCCACCAAGAAGACAAACACCCAGACACTGCTTGTCTTCAACGGCAAGGACTTGCCCTCCTTGAGACCGCCCGAGATCACCAACTACGCGTTGTTCGACCCGGAGCAGTCGGCGAAGTCCAGGCGGTTCGTCGGCACCCCGGACTACTTGGCACCCGAGACGGTTGCCGGCCGGGGCCAGGACCAGGTGTCCGACTGGTGGTCCGTCGGCTGCATTCTCTTCGAGTTCCTGTTCGGCTACCCGCCGTTCAATGCAGACAAGCCCGAGACCGTGTTCGAGAACATCCTCAACGGCCAGATCCAGTGGCCACGCCTTGACCAGGCTCAGTTCACTACTTACTGCACGGACGAGGCCCGCGATCTCATCCAGAGCTTGTTGGTCAAGGACCCGGCCCACCGGCTGGGTGCCCACGGGTCTGCCGAGATTATGGACCACCCGTACTTCCGCGGCTTAAACTGGGGCTCCCTTTTCGAGGACGACGCGTCCTTCGTCCCCAACACCGACACCCCGGACTCAACCGAGTACTTCGACCCGCGGGGCGCCAAGATGATCTCCTTGGAGAAGGAGATGGGGGGCAGTGAGGCTGGCTGCGAGGAGAATGCTGATTCTGATGATGACCCGCACAGCAGCCCCCTGCTGGGTGCACGGATGCCCGTGTTGAGGCACAAGTCGTCGGTCTCCTCGGTTCTTTCGCAGGGTGTTGTTGGGGACTACTCGGTCCACCGAGGCTCTTTAATCGGCGAGGTTGCAAACGTGAAGCGGTCCGATTCCGCCGCCTCGTCCATGGAGTCCCCCCTGAGACAGAGTTTCTCGAAGAACCCTGCTCAGATGAGGCTAACGGGAAAGCGAGAGAGACGCAATTCCAGGTTGAAGGATGCCTCGTCGTCGTCCGAGTTCGGGTCGTTCCAGTTCCGGAACTTGGCCTTGCTGGAGAAGCAAAACAAAGATGTCGTCAACAGGCTCAAGACCGAGCACCTTGAGCGGAGGAGCAGCATGTCCTCCATGGGATCCTCGGACAGCTACAGCTTGAACCTGAACCTGAATTCCCCCAGTGTCTCGTCTGCCTCCGGGGCCATCACACCCATCAGCAAGTGTCCACCCGGTGCTGTGGGCTCGTTGTCGCCCCGAGTTATGAAATCCCCCGCTGCCAATCTTAACGGCACCCCAATCTCTGCTCTCAAGTTGCAGCAGCAGCAGCGACAACTCCACGGTGTCCACCACAGCTCCGGGTTCTTGCTAGACTCACCGGACTCGTCGTCTGCACTCAGATCAGTGGCCAAAAGCGTCGGAACTCACACCGACAGATCGTCCTCGTTGTCTGATAATGAGGAGAGGGCCTCCATCATTGCAAAAGTCATGCGTAGAAGATCCAGGCGGAGATTGACAAACAGATCCGGCTCCTCATCGGGTATGACCGCCGGCTCATCCGACAGCTTCAAGAAACTATTCAGTGCTTTGGACGTGTTGCTATGCGAGCCGATTCCAATCTACCGCTACGCGATCGAGAACGACTTGAGAAAGCTTAATTGCAATGTTGTCGCCGTCAGCAGCGGTTCAGAGCTAGTTAAACGCGGAACCAGCGGTGTGCAGTTCGATCTGATATTCACGTCGACAAAGCTTTCAAAGCTCGATGCCGGCGATCTCGTCAAGCTAATAAGACACACTCCCTGTGCCAATTCGGACACCAGGGTTATAGCCTTCACCCCATCCTGCCACGATATCGTGATCGGCGGTATCTTCAATGATGTTATTGAGTATCCCATCACCACCGAGAAGATCAAATCTGCCGTCGAGGACTACAGGCGGCACATGAAATTCGAAGAGGAGGCCATTGTTACAGATACCGAATGAACAGCTCTTCCGCTTCTTCCCTATTTTTTTCTCCTACCGAGAGCTACTGAATGAATTAATAATACATAATAGATAAGATATTTTCCTAGGACTTCATGATAATCCCTGCTGCAACTAGTAATGTAACAAATGAAATTGCAAAGTATGGTGCCACCTTCTCATGATGGTACACTTTTGGCTCCGATGTATCAATAGCTCTTGCCAATGCCTTCTGCATGGCTGAAAACGAAAATGTAGACTCGGCACGTGCCACGCATCTGTTTGACACAGTTTCGAGCTCTGTCTCAGGTAATGACTTGACAAAAAAAAGAGTTTTACTCCACTCCTGTGCATCGGCTTTAACGGTGAAACCAGTGTACGAGTCCTTATTTGATGAATAGTTCACCACCGTTTCCAACGGTCCACCTGTATTATCTGCAAGAACCAGCTTCCCCATCCTCATTGCTTCCACAGGAACAATCCCAAAGTGTTCATATGATGGTGTGTACATAAGCAAGTCCGTTCTTGATAGTAGCGCATTCTTTATATCAGTAGCTATTGATGGCATGAATATCACCTGGCTATCGCCCAGTTCGTCTTCTTCCAACGCTAAGGTGGTAATAGCATATGAAAGTCCCAAGTCCTCACATTTACTCTTGAGGTCTTCCAAGTATGTTTTGTTCTCAGACACCCGTTCATCGTATCCTCCGGATATCACCAATCTTTCCTTTGTATCTGCACCTTCCAATTTTAGATACAGATCATACGAGTCAATAGCGAGTTCGATATGCTTCTTTCTTTCGAATCTGTTCACTGATAGGAAAAAGCTGCTCTTTCCGAAGAAACTTGAAACGCGACTTATAGATCTTTCATCTATATCCACTCTAGATGGAACGCATGGATAAACAACATTCAATGGTCTCTTTTCCTTGGCAATACTTTTAAACTGTTTCAAAACTGTCTGCTTTGTAAACTCGGAGTTAACCACAATAATGTCCGCAGATCTCGTAGTCCATTCCTCAATTCCATCAAAAACGTATCTGTACAATGATCTCAAAACACCATGATGAGATGCCAACAATTTGTCTGGAAAATGGCAGTAGAATATAATCTTTGCCTCTGGACGCTTATAAAAGTGTAGCAAGGGAATGCAGTATGCCAATTGGTCCACAAATATCACATCGTAGTTGTTCAACTTCCCGGTGAATATCAATAATAGGACTAGGTACAATTGCCGTAGAAATGCAAACACGATTGAAAACATTCCAAATAAGTTCGTGGGAAGAAAATCCCCATAAACATACACTTTGAGCTCACCATTTCGTACCTCCTCAAAGCAGTGGTTCGGATCACAATGCGAAGTTAGCACTTTAACCACATTCTCTTTTCCAGAATCATTTTTCATGTTTTTTATGGCCATTGCCGCATCCACTACCAAACGTTCTGCGCCTCCTATTCCAAGATCCGGATGTATAAAGGCAACATCAAGGCGTCGATTACTTGTGATATGAGCTGACATGATGATGAATGCTGTCTTAATAACCAAAAAGGAAACTTAGATGTGAGTACTAGAACGCATTCATCGGTGAGGAAAAAACACGCTCAACGTTAGATGCGCAAAACTGGGGAAAAAGCTGATTGAAATTTATTGAAATTTACTCTGCCCGCGGTTAAGCGACAGATTTCTGTGTAGTTTATATTTACAGACAGAGTAAACAACTATACCCTATATGTATTATATACATGTTTCAAAATATTCTATAGATACCCTTAGCGTAGGTTCTTGCTTGCCTGTTGAATTGAAACGAAGTTATTAGACTATCAAATACATTTCATTTCTCTAATCAGATGTAATCTGTTCTATACAGAAAATGAATTTTTAGTAAAGCAGAGAGGATAATTACCAAAATACTCAAGTTTGTTAACTATTCAAAGAAAATTAAACACTTCCGACAAAAGGCGCTTATATGAATACTATTTAGTGTTAAAGTTAGTGTTACCAGATTTGTATAGTATCTCGATATTTATTGTGGTATATAACTTGTACATAAGATTTAGTATAGACACAACAGGATATCTCATCTTCATATAGTTGTCATTCCTTTTGTTTATACGAAAACATAGACAATAAATCTTCTTCTTCTTAAAGCCTCATTGTTCTATCCTTTTATTGTTTTGACATTTAGTACAGTTAAAATGCAGGTATTATTCCATATATATAAGGGACTTGCAAAAGTATATTCCATTTGTTGCATCCGTACACCAGTATATTACCAAACTATAAAAACAGTTTGGATATACAAATGAGATCGCTGCACGACCATTCCTTATTGAAATAGAAATTTAAACTAAGGACCCCGGACAATTAACGATACAACCAGCCAGGAAGTACAATGTTAGTTCCACCAGATAATTTTGCACTTGTTGAAGATGGGATCTACAGATGCTCAAAGTTGGATCCAATCAACAACTCATTTCTAGATACCCTACAGCTTAAATCAATAGTGTGGATGGACGAGGAGAATCCTACCAGGGTGTTATCTGAATACATGGAAGAAAATCACATTAGACTCTATCACATTACGGATTCGAATATTTTGCAAGAGGACAGTGAAATCAGCAGTTTCAAGCATCAGGATTGGATGGTTCTAAGGCCAACATTAATATCCAAGGTGATACGAATTCTTTTGAATTCTCGAAATAACCACAACTGTCTTCTTATTGATAAAAGCGCAGTTGTGGTTGGTATATTGCGACACATTGAACGGTGGTGTTACTCAAGTATTGCGAACGAGTACAGACTTTTCAGCGGTAGTAAAGCCAACTACAATGTTGAGAGCTTTCTTGAGTTAATCAATATAGAGTTAGAACCATACAATGAAGAAAATGACGAGGATGAAGGAAGTTTACAACAGACACACGGGAGACGGATAGTGGATGACTCAAAGACATTTTACAGGAAGAACCCAGATGTTACCGACAAGGAGAGGAAAAACCTCAGGGGACAGAGCATACCGTATAAACCGTCATATACAAGAAAATACAGCTCGAGTCTAGAGAAATTCGGCGCTTTAAAGGAAGAGACACCAGAAGAGGCTATAGATGATTCGTCTATGAGTGAGGGAAGTGTCGAAAAGTACTCGCCAAGGATGGATACATCATTTGGAAGTAGTTATAAGACAAGTGAAGCCATATCGATCGAGGGTAGAAGACCTTCGTGGGCTGCAAGAAGGGTGTCAGAGAACTATGGAAATTCCCCCTTGCAGGGATCTGCCGGATCGGGAAAGCTCTCGATGTCGACTTCTCCTCAGATCCCCAAGAATTTGTTGAAGTTGGTTGAAGATCGTAAGCAAAGGAAGAAACAGAGGGAATTACACCGTAAACAACACGAACTTAACGAATCAAAGAATGACTCAAATTTGAATGCGCTTGAGGGTAATAATAGATCAATCACCGAAGCCGGAACTGTTGAGCAAGGAGCACTTTCTCAAGGGATGGATAAATCATTTGGAGAAACTAAATTATCTGGCATGAGCGATGAACACGAGAAAGTAATGCTTTACCATTTCTATAGGCCTCAGAAGCAGTTCAAAGTGATAAACGATCGTAACAAAGTGTTAGCCACAACTGTTAAGATTCCCCTACCAAAGGAGGAAGATTTACCTCTGTGGTTTATAAGCTTGAGAGATAGTTGGGAGAAGCAATACGGGAAACTTAATACAGTTTAATGCAGAGACGTACGAAGAGAAAACTAGGGAGGTGGCCGGAACCACCTGATATATGTAATATAAAACATTAAAAAAACATGTTAGGGCTTTTCGGAAACTTGCATTCGTAAGAATAATAGAAAAGAAGATAAGAGTAGGAACCATTGTTTCAGTCTTGAAAAGCACCAGTCATTTTTACAAATTTCTCGAGAACATTTCTGATATTTGACTTAGGATAGTAGTCATGCCCGAATTTTCCATTGATGAAAATCTCGAGCGACATTAACAACTCAAGAATTGCAATGTGAAGTAAAAAAAAAAAAAAAAAAACTTCTTCATTTTATTGGCCACGAATCAATCAAATGGATGTGAAAAGTTCCGGATTGGGATGGCATGAGCAAAAAATGAATGGGAAGACCGATTACATGAATTTCGCGACTTGTTCCTGCTCCAACATGTTTTTCGACAATTTTGCAGCCAGAGTTGCTCATTCTGGATTTTTCTTTTTCACAGGGTTATATATATCACCAGAATTCTCTTCACAGTTTTTTTTTTTTAACAAAGTGATTACACTGTTATTCTTCACAGGTTTTCCCTTTTTCTCCGTTTCGCTTTCCAAAGTTTATTCTACGGATATAATTCTTAACTGAAACATATATATACAAAATGGCCACAAAGAAAGTTCTTTTGCTTGGTTCCGGCTTTGTTGCCCAGCCAACCATTGATATCCTCTCCAAGGAGGCTGATGTCGAATTGACCATTGGTTGCAGACATCCAGAAGATGCCAAGAAGTTGGCCCACGAAAACAACAAGATCATCGCCGTCGACGCCACCAAACAGGAGGAGTTGAACAAGATTGTCGCACAGTACGATCTTGCCATCTCGTTGATTCCATACATTTACCACACCAACGTCGTTAAGGCTGGTATTGCAGGTCACACTGATGTGGTGACGACCTCGTACATCTCGGATGCAATGAGAGCTTTGGAGCCTGAGATCAAGAAGGCCGGAATTGTTGTCATGAACGAGATCGGTTTGGACCCAGGTATTGACCATTTGTATGCCGTTAGAGCCATTCATGAGGCACACTCTAAAGGTGGCAAGGTGACCTCCTTCATCTCCTTCTGCGGTGGTTTGCCAGCCCCAGAGGACTCCGACAATCCACTCGGTTACAAGTTCTCGTGGTCTGCCAGAGGTGTTTTGCTTGCTTTGCAGCACACTGCCCATTATTACAAGGATGGAAAGCTTGTTGAGGTTCCAGCCAAGGAGTTGATGGCATCTGCCAAGCCATACCTTGTTTACCCAGGTTACGCTCTCACGTGCTACCCTAACAGGGACTCCACCCAGTACAAGGAGTTGTACAACATCCCGGAGGCCAAGACTTGCATCCGTGGTACTTTGAGATTCCAGGGCTTCTGTGAGTTCGTCCAGGTTCTGGTGGACTTGGGATTCCTCAAGGATGAGGCCAACCCAATTTTCCAGAAGCCAATTGCCTGGAAAGACGCCTTGTCGCAGTACATCGGTGCCAAGTCCAACTCTGCCGAGGACATCCTTGCAAAGGTTGACACTTTGACCAAGTACAAGAACGAAACCGACAAGGAGAGAGCACACTACGGCCTTAAGTGGCTGGGTATGCTTTCAGACACCAAGATCCACCCAAGAGGAAACGCCTTGGATGCTCTCTGTGCCACTATGGAGGACTTGATGCAGCTTGGTCCAAAGGAGAGAGATCTCGTTATCTTGCAGCACAAGTTCGGAATTGAGTACCCAGACGGAAAGAAGGAGACCAGACTCTCCACTTTGATCGACTACGGTATTCCAGGTGGCTACACCTCCATGGCCAGAACGGTTGGTATCCCATGTGCTGTTGCTTGCAAGTTTGTCTTGAAGCATGCTGGTGTCTTTGCTACACCAGGTTTGTACCGCCCATTGACTCCAGAGATTTCCGAGCCTTTGTTGGAGGCTTTGAAGAAGGACTACGGCATCTACCTTGTCGAGAAAACTTTGTAAATACCTTGATATTTTAGTACTTTTGCAGCCTGTTCGCTGGACGTTTGAAATAATAAATTGCAGAAACTGAGAATTGACGAAATTTGCCGAGGGTAGAAAAAATTAAAATAATCTCATGAAGTAATAATTCAAGTAGGTGTAAAAAAAAAAGGCGAGCAACTGACTCAGTGCCTCTACTCTCTTTTTGCTCGGTGCTTTTCCCTTCTTCTCTTCTTTTTTTTATTCGTATCCTTCGTTAAATCCTATTTGATCAACAAATAAAAGCAATCTGGGTTTTTCCAGAGCCACAGAAATGTCAACCGTCCTTCAAAAATTTAGAAAGATCTCAAGCGAAATAGGATCAATAACCCACAAGGAAGAAAAAGATGGTAGGACTGAAGATGACACAGTGGTATCAAGATCTCTTTTAAAATACTTCCGCACAAATGGTTTACAACTCCCGGAATGGTTACATGCATCTGCCGGAAGCGAATCTGCATCAATGTCATACGGATCACGAGTTTCATCTCTTAAGCCTAGAATTCGTGCATCCGCATCTTCCCCAGTTATTCCCCAACCCCAGGCAAGGAGAGGAATACCTCCTGCATCAGCACCTTCCATCAACTCAAGACCGAGATTGATGTCGAGATTTAGCACCTCCTCTGACTTGTCGAAAGTGGGGGGCAGAAGTACTACAAAACTTTCCCGTTTCGGTACCATGAGTGCTCACGGTACCTCTAGAAATAGATTCACCGTTAGGAAAAACGACTGATTCATAAGGAAAACAATCGATTCGTAAGAAAAAACGATTGATTCGTTCTTTCTTAGCTTTACTATAATTTCTGGTGGAACAGGTGTATAATTACATTCATTCCGTACGCAACTACTTTAATCACCCCTCATAATATCATCCTCCGCTTTTTTCATTTACTTCATTATTACATTTTAATAACAGATCACAGCAGACCGACATTTATTGAACCAGAAGTTTTTGTACAGAGCTCTGCATTCTAGATTCACATTCTGGTCGCCCCTTTACCAACCAGCGGCATCATCTTCTGTTTAAATTTTTTTATTTTTTGAACACAAAAAAAAATAATTTTCCACTTTGAGCTAAATTTCGTAAGTTCGTAAGTTCGTGCATGCGTGCTTCGCGTAAATTGCTATATTGTGACACAAATTTATTTGTAAGTGCAGCCCCATGAGCTTATTTGGCCTTATTACAGATAAAGACACACAAGGTTAGTTTTACGGTGGGTTCCACTAGTGTGCAGTATTTGGCATAGTTGAGACATCAAGCGTGCGTCTTGAATTTATAGAGAAAATATAGCTGGATCAATAACCAAACTTCCATTGCATAATGACGACGAACAACAGTAAGGAAAAAAAGAGCACAGAAGAAGGAGGAAGAAGTTTATTGGACACCCTCAACAGTGATATAGAGCTCTATCACAAGAAGGTTCAACTCAAGCGGAAAATAGAGAGAAACCTGGCCAAAGAGAGGCAAATACAGGAAGATCTTATGCGTGAGGCAGAGGAGAGTGAATCGGCCAATAAAGAGAAGGAGGCTGATAAAGAGACAGAGGATGCTGGAAAGGCAGATGCAGATGGTGTGGTAACGAAGCAGACTGTTGGTGATGATAAGGAAGCTACTTCAAGCACAAGTAAAGATGACGAAGAGAGCGAAAAGGTTAGCAGGCAGTCAGTACCAGCAAATAGGAAAAGAAGTCATTCAGAATTGGACGGAAACGATGGAGCAAAGAACTCGGATGAATCCTTTAAAGAGAATGCACCAAAGAAGCAAAAAAGCACTAGGTTCACACATCGGAAAAGAAGAGGAAATACAGTTCCTTGGACGAAGACGGAGGATGATGCCATTGTTTACTACAAGGAGGAGATGAGATACTCGTGGAAGCGGATAGAAGAGTTACTGAAGCACAGACATTCATGGCAGGCCATACAAATGAGATATCTCCGTAACCACAAATCTAGAAACGAGGAGTGGTCCAGGTACATGGAGATTAAGTTGATCAACTACGTTCGGAAAGACTGGGAGAACCGCTGGAAAAGGATCAGCGAGGCTCTGGGTAACAATTTCAGTGTCGAGCGTTGCGTGAACAAAAACGTTGAGATATGCAAAAAGATGGAGATGCCATATTTTGCTAGTGTGTTTAACAACAAGCAGGTTACCGCAGGATACGAGAACCCATACCACGATATAAAGGATGCTGAGCAGCACAAGAAGTTACTTCTTGTATACATGGGCTTGGATTCCATAACATACGATGATACTGATGATGAAAATGAGGCTGAGGATCACAAAGAAAGCTAGAAGTAAAGAGCTTTGGGTGACTTTATTTTTTAATTTTTTAATTTTTTTTGTTCAGTTTTATTTCATTTTCACCTTTTTTTTTTGGCTTGTTGATCTTCTTCCCCTGGATCTTTTTGAGATTGGTCAGGTGACATCACCAATCTAGTTTAAGTTAGCCAGCTTGGCTTCCTTTATCTGTACAATTCTGGCAGCGGACATTCTTTTTGCTTTATTGTTATACACTGTATTTTTGTATCTTTCTTGATTTTACCTTCTGTATTGTAAATATGCCCATGCCCTTTCCCTGAACAGGAGGCCGAGTAAATTTCGTCGAAAGTGGACTGCATAAACAAGCATATTAAAAATCTGATCTCCGGATATCCCTCATCCCGACCATATGATTGGACGTGATTGTTATGGTATAGTATGTGCGTATCTAACGGGACCACTATTATGGCTTTTTTTTCGTCCTTTTTCATCATTTTTTATTTTATTTTTTCATCTTTTCTTCGCACGGTGAATTTTCCTCCGTCAACATTTGCCGGTGAAAAAGTTCGTGATGACTCAAAGAGTGAAATACGGTGAAAAAATAGCGAAAAATTAAGATAATGGGATCCCTGTTTCCGGACCTAGTGCGTGTATAAAAACGAGGCAAAAAGCTCATGTCCGCAAAGCACACAAATCTTTTCTCATCGCAGATGCTCGTTTCGAACGTGCTCAGGATTTTCTCTCCGTAAGTTATTAGAACTCTAACTAGTGTTCGTTAATCAGCACAGTCTAATATATTAATAAAAAAAATGGCCTTCAAAAAAGCAGGTGTTCTCGGAGCTACAGGCTCTGTCGGACAAAGATTCATTCTCTTGCTCTCGAAAAATCCACAGTTTGAGGCTGCCGTTTTGGGTGCCTCCCCAGACTCGGTTGGCAAGAGATACGAGGATCAGGTTGTCTGGAAGCAGACCTCCTTGTTGCCAGATGAGTCCAAGGATCTCATTTTGCAAAAATGCGAGCCAGAGTACTTCAAAGGCTGTGATGTCATCTTCTCAGGATTGGATGCAGCAGTTGCAGGTGAAATAGAGAAGTCGTTTGTTGATGCTGGATTTGCCGTTATTTCCAACGCTAAAAACTTCAGAAGAAGCCCCGAGGTTCCTCTTGTTGTCCCAACAGTGAACTCAGAGCACTTGGAAGTTATCGTGAATAGAGCCAAGGCAGCCAAGGCCAAAGGTGTCGCCAGACCAGGTTTCGAGGTGTGTATTTCAAACTGCTCGACTGCCGGCTTGGTTGTTCCTTTGAAGCCTTTGCAGGATGCCTTTGGACCAATCAGATACGTCTCTGACACCACCATGCAGGCTATTTCCGGTGCCGGCTTTTCTCCAGGTACCTCGGCCATCGACGTGCTCGACAACATCATTCCATACATCTCCGGTGAGGAAGATAAGATAGAGTGGGAGGCAAAGAAGATCCTCTGCAATGTCAACAAGGCTGGAGACGGTTTCGATATTCTCTCAGACGACCAGTTGACCGTTTCCGCACAATGTAACCGTGTGGCTGTCAGTGACGGACATACCGAGTGCATCGCGCTCAAATTCCTCAACAGAGACAAGGTCCCTACCTTGGCCCAGGTGAAGAAGTGCCTCCGGGATTACGACTGCGAGGCTACCAAGTTGCACTGCCCATCTGCTCCTAAGCACGCTATTTATGTTTTGGAAGATCCAGACAGACCACAGCCTCGTTTGGACAGGAACAGAGATGACGGTTATGCCGTTTCTGTTGGACGTGTGAGAGAGGATCCAATCTTTGACTTCAAGATGGTTGTTCTTTCCCACAACACCATCATTGGTGCTGCCGGTTCTGGTATCTTGATTGCCGAGATCTTGGCTGCCAAGGGTGTGTTGTAAATCAACGGGAGCACTTAAAGTTGAGAGCTGATGATTCTAGTCTTTTCCTCCTATCCACCTGTTCTTTTTTGAGTAATACTAACGCTTTCTCTTTTACCGCTGGTTATCAGGACTGCCTCTCTGTGTACGTTTTATTCTACTTTTGCTTTACATTTTCGAGGCGGAGTTTCGACTTTTCTTCAGAACACAGCCCGCTTCCAGGATTTTTTCTTCCGTCGCCTGTTCTGTTGGCTTTTTGATAGTTAGCTGTATAAATAATACATGATGATACAAATGATCTGTTACTGTAGAATGGTGCTTCTAATTTTAGGCCCGCCCACCCATTTATTTTTAGTCTCAATCGATGCTTTCTTTAGTTAGTATTGAAAAGCCCTCCTTTAACTCTTGCATAGTTCAAGTTTTTACCTTCAACTATATTTTTGCCTACGAATGCACTCATCAAGACCACACACAAAAAACAATTCATCCTCTCCCCTTGCATCAAATGATGTCAGCGAATATATTTATTTCACCTGACTCTGTACCTTTTTCTCTGATTTTACGACTTTGATTTGATTTTTTGATTTTTTGATACTTTCAATTTTTTTCCCTTCAAGTGGCTCCTTTAGCCAGATACATAACATCTATTATAAAATCGCCGAAATATAGATGTGAAATAGGCAGATGAAATAGCCCGATAAACTTTCCTAGACTGACACCATTGTCTGCGGAAAGAAAAGTAAGCGCTCAATTATAATTGTAACTGTGATGTTCTGGGCTGCTGCATGTGCTGTATGGAATTGTTAAATTTATATTTATTTCTATTTCTATTTATCTTTCTCCTTTTCTTCCTTTTCGCACTTTTTTGTATTTATTTTTTATTTTTTCCCTCCCCCTCCTGTCTTTTTTTTTCTAGGTTCTATACTGCAGTACATGTTGCATCAATACTGCCAATATTTTCACAGCAGGCAGAATTACATTTCAGATTTAAACCAGTCCCCATATTTTTGCCCCCAGCATATCACTTTTAAGGTCGGATCCCACCATTATTTCCTTTTTCCAGAGCTTATATCATCGTCATAAACACAACTGAACAAAGCGCTGCTTTAATTTTTATTCATCCACCTACATTTATCTTATCGGAGAAGCTATTCGCAGCCTGATTTTCACAGGTGAAGAACAAAAAGGATAGTAGGATTACTTTCCGATCTGAACACAGAGACTGGAATAATTGGCTGTACACAGTGCTATACTAGCAGCAAAATTTAGCTCTTCGTTTACTCTTCTTCTTCTTCTTCTTATCAGATGCCATACACTCCTCCTTCAAGACATCAAACTGGTAATAAAAATGCTGTTCGGACCAGTGGACATCGTGCCTTTTCAGACTTCATGACGCATGCGAACCAATCATCGTCGAGTGTGATATCGCGCAGGAAGTTTTACGTGGGCGAAAATGACAGTTACGAGAGTTGTTCCGACAGTGATTACGACTCCCATTATAGAAGCACTGTTAACCAGGATCAGACAGACAACAGCTCAGATAATGGGTCCAGGGTCTCCAACAGTTTATCGCCCCCGAAACCAACATACACCGATTGGTACTCTGGTTCGCCTAACGCGTCAATGTCATCTTTGATTGATAAAAGCTCGATATTTCCTCTTAATAGGCTCTTGAGGGAAAAGGGCCACTTGATGTTGAAAGAGGACGATACCGCGAGCAAATACCGGTCTGATGAAGAGAACGCAGCGATCAAATTTACAACGAGTTCTCCCCAGTCGTATTCATATGCACTTTTGTCGCCAAACTCCATGGCGTTGAGACTCAAAGTGCTAAAACGATCATTGGAGATTCTTCTGGAGAGACCTGGCTGGTTGAACGCAAACGTTCGCGAAGAGGAATCGCAAAATGCCATACCATTGCCTGCATCATCTTTATTTACACCTCCGGCGGCTCCTGCACTGATAAATAGAAGTGGTTCGCGGTCTTCAACATTATCGACCTCTTCGTCAAGTGCTCTTTCCACAACACCGAGAAACTCGCACGATTTGTACGGCTCGGTACCATTGCACATGACTCCTTCGTTCCGGAGGAGATCGTCCACTGCCAATGTCATGGATAACGTTCTCAAGTTGGAAAGATTATCAAGTTCTCGAAGTAACGAGACCCGTTCTGCGGCTGGTGTCGGGAAAAACGTGTCATCTGCATTGAAAACAGCTGATTCGCCGCCTCAGTCGTCAGTGAAAACGTTGGGCAACGTTTCTGTCGACAAAAACATGCTGGAAGACTTGAAGGAGATAATACATTTCCTTGAGATAGGTATTCATCCAGAGCTCAGCGAGGATCAGACAAGTAGGATGATCAATCTTCACAATCTATCGCTTACGAATGCAGAGAGAATCCCCAAGAAGACATCCCTTAGGATCCAGCTTCTTCATGCATTGGCGACGCCGTTTCAGGAGGGAAATAGCAGCAATAACAATGCCGTTGCCGGCATTCCCATGATAAAACCAGTGGATTCCTCGTGGGGGCTCAACAATTTACAATATAGCCAGCAGCAGGCAACCAGAAGCTCACCGCAATCCCAGCCAAGCCAGGGAATTTCAATGCAGTTTCACTCATCTTCAGCAGGCAAGACAAGATCTCCCAAAGCCGTTCTAACGTGTGGCTTGGAATCTCCATGGAACATTTTGAATTCTAATGATTTGGCTTGCTTGATGTTTGGTGTTTCCAGGCAGATCATGAAATCATTGAGATTGATGGATTTACTAGCTCCTAGATCGAGGGATCTAGTGTTCAACCGGTTGCAGCTGCAATCCGAACAGCCCTTTGCAGGTGAGGTCATCGCAATAAAAAGGTACAACGATAAGATGGCTTGGACCTCCGTGTGGGCTAAAAGAAAGGAAAACTTCATCATTTTGATCATTGAACAGATCCCGTGCGACTCGTTGGACATGCTAATAAGCAAAGATCTTACAAGCGCTGAAAATTCAAAATATAAAATAGAAACTTCGAAGCCATACTCGCCTCTCTTTACGGATGTTAATTTTAGCGGCAAGAAGCTCGATTACAGCTTACCAACCATTGATCAGCTTGTGAGTGAGGAGGACGATATTCCTAAGACCTACAAAAATATGCTACCGTCTCAAAGAGACACCGAGCTGGTTAACAAAGTTCGTTACTTCACTCTTAGGATCAAGAAAAACGATTCTGAAGCGGGCGAAGGTGCACATTTGGACGATTCGGATACCGATGTGAACGAGGAGAAGGATATCATCTATGCACCTTGTGCAGTTACATCCGAGAGTCTGGATCCAGACGATGAGGAAGACAGCGAATTAAGGTTGAACATACACACACTTCCGTACATGGCAGGCTCGTTTGTGGTTTCCACAAATGGATACAATATCGTCAGCTTCAACGAGGCCATTGCAAAGAACTTGTTTGGCCACGATGACCTGAAGGATAACTCTGTTGATTGCATTATTCCAGGCTTCTCTAAACTTATAGATAAGGCTTTGGCAGAGAACCCAGGACTGTTATATGAGGAAGGTACTGTTTTACCAGAGCATTATTGGCGGAGGCTGGTTGCTCAGCAGGATGGTCGGACGGAGGAGGAGAAGGAATTGCTGTTCTTACGTTCCACAGGTCTTGATGCTGTGCATAATGATGGAAATACCATCAAGGTTGATGTGCAACTTCGTTTGATTGATCACAACTTCTTCCTTCTATGGGTGACCTACTGCAGAACAATACTAGTGCAGTCACCATCCTTGCACCCGGACAAGATCTCGGACGCCTCACTTCGTGAAATAACCCAAAAGTTAGAAGAGACAAAGTTCAAGATGGATAAGGAGAAAAAAGAGCAGTTGAGAAGGGACAAGAGTAATGATACACTCCATTCAGAGGGTGACTCCTCGGGAAGCCATCTAATGAACCTCAACATGCAGACCGTTCCATCCCAAATCCCACTTCTATCCCAAATGTCCGATAATCTACACAGTACTGGATCTTCAGAGGCAATGAGTCGGTCAAGTACAGGCGAAACGGCGACAAATTCTAATGAAGCAAATCCACATTCGTATGAAACAACAAGAACAACGGGTTCGACATTGTCTTCATCGTCCTTCGAAGCTACAAACGATACATCGAGTTCATCAACCACAACCAGTAGTAAGTCTGACTCGAATTCGAGGTACAGAGCTTTCAAGTTGGAGAATGCTCTTTCACAAAGTACGCTTATGAAGCGGGAAAATGACCTGATTGCCGAGATAAGGAGGCATTCAAAGTTATTTCCGCGTATTGTGGGAAAGGAGAGACGTACGAAGAAGATGAAAGACTTCCATATTATAAAGAACCTGGGCCAGGGTGCGTATGGTAAGGTTGTTGTGGCCGTGAGGAAAGCAGACCCTCTATATAAAGTTGTGTTGAAGGCCATTTTCAAGGAGAGAATATTGGTTGACACTTGGGTTAGAGATAAAGACTTGGGAACCATTCCTAGTGAGATTCAGATTCTAAATAAGATTAACCAGGATCCGCACCCTAATATTATGCGGATAATCGATTTCTTTGAGGATGACAAGTGCTACTATCTAGAAACAATGCAGCATGGTGATCCCCCGGCAATCGATTTGTTTGATCTCATTGAGGTCAAGACTGATATGACTGAGTTTGAGTGCAAGTACATCTACTTCCAGTGCTGTTCGGCGATGGCTTATCTTCACCACCATGGTATTGTTCACCGTGATATTAAAGATGAGAACATCATTGTTGACCAGGACTTTACTGTGAAGCTCATTGACTTTGGTTCTGCTGCTTACACGAAGGATGGACCATTTGGTGTCTTCGTGGGTACAATCGACTATGCAGCACCTGAAGTTCTCAATGGGAAACCTTATGATGGTCGTGCTCAAGATGTTTGGGCAATGGGTGTTCTTCTTTATACGATTATTTTCAAGGAGAATCCTTTCTGCAGTGTTGATGAGATTGTGGAGGGAAAGTTGACGTTCCCGAACTTCCCGGATGTTAGTCAGGACTGTATTAACTTGATAACGTCAATACTGGTTGAGGATGTTAACAAGCGTCCAACAATGAAACAGATTTTGAAAAGTGACTGGCTTAAGAGTATGCATTAAGGGCTTTTTTTTTACTTTTATTTTAATCATTACTGTTCACTCTAGAAAAGAGGAAATTCGTTTTCTTTTCCTGAAAAATGCCATCGCAAAATACATTATTCATCTTGTCACACGTCGTTTTTATTACTAATTTTTACTGCTTTGCTTGTCATTACGCTGCTCCAATCTAATATATATGTATAGATCATTAGTTATATATGCACATAAATCGTTAGTTAAAAATCAAACAAGTAGTCCACATTCAATCCTAAACTTCTCAATGGCTGGGCTTGTGACTTGGTCATAAGAACGCAGTCCTTGTAAATTTTGGAATCTTTCTTGTAGTCGATCAACTGTCTCTGAACAACCTTGTTATATGATGCTATACGGTCATTTGTCCAATCAATTACAAACGATTTGTCTCTGATCTCGGTAAAACACTTTTCGTAAAGCACATAAACTTGCTGGATGAAGTTGAAATAAATTATGGACACCTGCATTAGGAAATTCTTGAGATCCCCTTCAAATTTGACCTCTCTAACACGTTCATCCAACTGCTTTGTCTTCGCATCTAATAGCACATTTCTACCTTTGTCTTTTAGTCCAAGAATACGGAAAAGATTGATCGTGTCGGAAATTACTTGATTGGATGCGACTGGATTGCTTACTTTCCAGGATAACCATCCCACCAACTGATCAATCAAATCATCCAGCTTCAACTCCTTCAACTTAATAAGAATTTTCAGATGTCCATCCTTATCCATTCCTGTGGCCTTCGTAGATTTCTTCAACGACTCTAGTTGGTCCTTCAACCTATTAACAAAACCTGTGCACTCCTCAAATTTGTGATGACCCAAAAATACTTCTATGTTTGTCAAGCTTTCGTCAATCGAATCCATGGAATCCGATTCCGATTGCTGCTTCAGATCTCTGGACCTCACTCTATGATGTGAAAGTTGGCTTGAAAGATCATGAAGCACACTAGAATTTCGTCCCAAGTGATCTGATGATATCCTGTTGATCGACTTTCTAATTTGCCTATTTCTTGTTTCCTCTGACTCATTTTTCTGAGCCCAATCGGCCTTGGCAGCACCAAATGAGGATTTCACCTTGTTGTACTCATTTTGACTGTCTGTCTGAAATAGCAAGGAGGTGTTTGACGTTTTGAAGGCTAGCGTAAATTTGTCACTTTTCTCAGTATGCGATTTCGGAGGCTGGATGGAATCTATTAGAGTTACACTTCTTAATGGCCAGCATCCAGTCGCAATTGTCCTCTTTTTATCCTCGATTCTCTTCCTCGTAGCAACCAGCAAATAATCATTCAGAATGATTAGATGTGCAGGCCTAACCGGTTTCCATGTTAATGCATTCAATTCTCCCCATCTCTTACTCTGTGTGACAACATGCCGTCCCGGTGCAGCCGAAACAAACTGCTGTGCACCATCCACCTCTTTGAACAACTGGCCCATGTCTGATGCCCATCTCTTCTCCAATATTAAAACACTTCTCCTTTTATCTGCATTCTTCCGGCCTTTAGTACTTAGCGGCGTGTTTTCTGACCCCGAAGCTCTGGCGTCTGTCTCTGCCTTCACAGCCTCCTGAGCATCATCAAGTTGTTGATACAACACGTCGTTGAGAGCGTTGATGGTCTGCTTAAGATTGTCCAACACCTTGTAAGTATCAGCAACTGAGTCACTCACATTTAAAACGCTTTCCAAAGATTCCGATATCGTACTCTTTGCATCATTCTTGCTCTTAATGGTAAGACTTGCAAGTTGCGATGTAAAATCATCAATCTTAGAAGCGTCCGCATTCTTTAAGTGATCATTCAAATATTGAGCAGCGTTATAATCGGGAGAAGACAATAGATCGAAGAGACTTGCCTTTTCCCCTGCCTCAGGCCTGGCACTGTTCTTAATCATCTGCTTAGCATTACCCGGCAACGCCGGAACCTTCCCCAGCGGTATTCCTGTGGGCTTTGCGGATGTATACACCGAAAATCGTCTTCCATAATTGTTGTTGTCAATTCTTTGCGGACGAGATGTAATTCTTTTGATTTTATTTTGAGTCGAAGTGGGATATCCTCCATTATGTTGCTCCGTATCTGGCTCTTCTATAATTGTAGGTGCCAATCCTGGCACTGTGAGGAGATTAGTCTGCCCTCTGTTATCAGATGGTCGAGTATATGGCTTAGCATTATCCTTAGTGGACCACACAGCTCTACTAAGACGTCGATCGGCCATTATTTCTTGTGATATTGTCGGTTTCTGAAACAAGGTAAACGTGTAAAAGCGTATGCAACAGTGTATGGACCGATTGATGCAGATATACAAAGTTGTACTATGAAAATGACAGTATCCTGTTGGAGGTAATGCAAAATTTCGGGTTGAAAATCAAGCAGAGAGAGGGGGAAAAAATAAATAAAATAAAGTATCTCCCGGAATATATTATTAAATTTGGATATTTCAAATGCATACTTACAGATGCGAGCGCGGCGCAAAACTGTAAATACCAGTCAATTATTTTCAATCCCTCCTCATATTGGCGTTAAACTTAGAAGCAACAACATACGGGCAACCTCGTAATAAACGCTTTTAATTCGTTATTTTACATTAATTATGATTTACACATCCGACAACACAATCTAATTTCAAACCAAACTGTCCCCTACTTACTTGTCCCGCACATTTCCTCGTTCTTTCAATTCATTCAATTGAAGTATAAGAGACTCGTTTTTCAGACGTGGAAGAACATCATCAATCCTCTGAACAAGATCCTTCGATATCTGATCAGACAACATCAATCTATTGATGCCATGACATATTGCTTGTGCTTTTTCGATGTCATTTTTCTTCTTTCTTAAGCTCTCGTCTATGCTTCCAAAAACATCTTTATCGAGCTGTTCAAGTATCTGTAGATTTTTTTTCACATTGAGCAGACTTTCCTTCACTGGTTTTCCTCCAGAAGATCGTATGGCATTGTTACTCTTCTCTTTCATGCTCATCAAGATGTCGTTGATCTTGATAAGCTCGTAGTAATTATTATAAACGATTGATTTGGTCTCACTTTGATTATTTCCTAACTCCTCTAATATTTCGTCCTCCTTCAGTAGTAACTGTACGAAATCAACCTTTGAGACATATTCATCAAATGTCTCTGGTGTTAGTTCGAGTGACTTTAAATGTTCCTCCGACACCCGTTCTTTTCCATTTGTTTGGGGTTTCTCTTTCGAAGTATTCTCAACATTATCGTTTAGCATCCGCTGTTGCTGATCTCGCAGTTTGTAAAAATCTCGCAATGCTTTTCTTCTGGACTTTGACCTATCCTCGGGGCTTTGTTTCTTTTTTATACTATCGTCCTTTTTTTCTAACACTCTTGCCTTCTTGTTCTCATCAGTTGTCTGTCCAATTGTGTCCGATGATATAGAACTTATCCTCTGTTTAAGAAGAGAGCCTGTAGGCTCTCGTTTATGGGCAATTACCTTTTGCGACATTACTGTAGCAAGTCAATAGTAAATATAACAGTATAGACCATTTACTGCCTTGCTCATTAAAATACAACGCTTGTGGAGTTAACTGTTAATAGGCATTATCGCTAAATTGGGATTCCAATCTACTTATTTTTTTATGTTTGTTGAAATCGATTTTTATTTTTCTTTTTTATTTTTTTTTTTTGCAGAACTCAGAAGCTAGACTTTCTTCGCCTTTATCACATACACATTTGCATTAAACTTTGAAGTAAACAGCTCGATTCCGTTTTGTACCTCTAGTTGTTGGCAAAATGTCCCTGGATACGTCCGTTCTTAAATCAATATTGAGTAAGTCGGATAATGAACCTCATATAGAGAAATTTGAGGAGCAAGTAGAACAGCATCAAGTTGAAGTTCCCGCTTTCCAGGAATGGAGATTCGAACTTACCAACAAGGATACACTCAAGATCAAACTCACTAAAGGAACAGCTGAGATTTTTGGAACAGAGCTTTCACCGAACTACGAATATACGTTTCAAGGATCTCTCAAATCATGTATTTCTACTTTTTCTGGATGTACACTTGAGTATTATAACTGTCAGCCTTCTTCAGAGTATGTCGGCGAGGAAACATGCATGGGTACACTTTTAAATTTGCATTTAGCTCTTGAGAATATAAGAGCTAAAGGACCAAATGGCCCCAGAGTGTTAGTTATCGGCCCGAAAAACTCTGGAAAGACTTCTTTGTGTCGCGTGATTGCATCATACGCAGAAAAAATGGATGGACGGCCATTATATGTTAATCTAAATCCCCAGGAACCTGTTTTTACCATACCTGGAAATTTAACGGCCACTGCAATATCTGGGATGTTTAACATAGAAAATATCTGCCTTGGAGAGACAATTACCACAGGCCCATCCTTTTATCACCCAAAGCAGCCCTTGGTGAAGAACTTTGGACTCGAGAACTATAGGGACAATTTGAAATTTTATAAGTATTTGATTGGTCAGATGAGTGGTTGTATAGAAAAAAGGTTGGAAAAGAGTTCGGATGTTCGTTTTTCCGGTATTATAGTAGACACCCCCGCTTTCCATATTGGTGATCTCGATGTGATCCAATGCATTATAGATGAACTTAAGATAGACATCTTGATTGTTGTAGGAAATGAGAGACTATTGGTTGATCTTAAACGGAAACTAAAATACGACGAAAATAGACTCACACTTCTAAAAGTTGCCAAATCTAGTGGATGCGTTGATATGGATGATAAGCTTCAGCGTGAGATTCAACAGCGGGCTATTAAAGAGTACTTCTACGGAATAAGTAGCTCTCCTTTGAGTCCGTACACAATGGTGGTGAACTTGAAAGATTTCGTGTTTCTTAATCCAAAAGTGTTGGAAGCTCTAAATCTGGCATTTCTTTCTGGAGATACTGCTGATGATGATAGTGCAGAGGCTGGAACCGGATTGGAAGCCAGTGCAGTGACAACCTCTTTTGATGATTATATGGAAAGATTGAAGGCTCCGTCCTCATCTAATTTAGAGAATGCAATTTTGGCCTTTGCTGATGATTCAGATCTGGAAATGGGAAAGTACATTGGTAGCCCTGACGATACAGAAAATAATACCATCTTGATTAAGACGGTTTCTGGAAGAAATACTTTGGGATTCTGCTACGTATTGCATTGTGATGATGAAAAGGGAAAGCTCAAACTCTTGATACCTTCACCTGTTCAACATCTGCCAACAAAAGTTTTGGTTGTGACCCAATTCAGATACAATGAGTGAATAAGGGACCGAACTAGAAATGTATATAATAATAAAAGGAAGTAATAATCTACCAATTTTATGTAGTAACGAAAAGAGAATGCAGAGAAATAAACTATTAGCTTGAATATGCACTTGCAAAGTATATGAAATTAAAGACAACTAGGTTGATTTGTTTGCTCAACTGGAAATTACTACCGCCTTAAAACTATTTCATGCTGTGCATTGGAATGACCTCTTGTTCTGCTTGTTTACCACTAGAAGGTGGCTTTTTGCTCTTCGAATGCGAATTATCATCTGTATCTGCATCATCATTTGCACTCACAACCATATTATCCGCCTGACCCAATTCTGGATCAATCAACCCTTCAAAGAATGTATCCCTAAGTTCTTTCCAGCGCGTACTATATGTACCTAAACCAACCATTATGCATGCACTGGTAACTTGTAAACACCACCACGAAATCGATTTTGGGAACCCTTCGTATAACCAAGCAAACATCAAATTTATCACATGTACCGTTACTGCAAAATCCCATGCTAGCTTTGAGCGCCCTATAACCAGCATGATAAAAATGACCGATATTAGAGAATCAAATAACCACAGCATTATCAACGTTATACCTAGTGAAGTACCAATCGTTATTATGCGCCATGAAAACATCCATTTTGCATCAAATGGCTGCCCTATAAGATTTGCCGTAATAAAGAATAGAACAAAAGCTGTGATATAGTAGAAAAATTGTAATGTGACTATTTGGAGTATCAATCGACTGGGCGAAGACCTATTAGAAAAGTGCTGGTCAAAACCAGAGAGTGCGTTGTACTTTTTGCTCATAAAGCTTATCATAGCCTGCTATAGCTGCACTCTAGTTGGCTGTTGATTCTAACAAAAAGAGAAGATCCTTTAAACAAAAAATTCAATTTTGTACACGGCTGCACTCCGTGGAAACTTTAAACACGCTTGTTTCATCCCTTGGGGAAAGGAGGCTTTTTATCGCTCCACCCTATTTGCTCTCATTCTCATCTATCCATTTCAAGTCGATCGACCCACAATTGGAGTCTATAATTTTCTGTGATCAGGAGACGCGATAATGCTACTATTTTCTTGAAATATTTACGCGTGAGCCCAAAAAGAGGTACGTACCTTCGGTATTGAAATGATCTGCATCACAATTTCAAATTTAAATATATTTTGGTTCCGTGCCATACCAAGTTCATGCAGACAAAGGCAATGAAGCAAAAGTTGAATTTTAAAGAAAGGCTAATTTCAACTGCCCGAAAGCCAGTCTCTACCAAAGAGCTCCTCAGCAGGCTTGAAATTCTATCTGATGAATTGTCTTCCCTCGACCAAGATGAAGTTGATACCGGATCATTGGAGCAAGTGAAATCAGAATTAATAAGTAAAAAGCTGCTTCATCATTCGAATGCTGGTGTCCAATCATATGCCGCATGTTGCATTGTGGATATTCTCCGACTATATGCTCCAGATGCTCCATACAGTGCACCTGAGCTCTCACAAGTTTTTCGGCTCTTTTACAGGCAGTTGAAAGGACTTACAGATTCGGATCATGGATATTACAGTCAGTATATGTATTTAGCTACAAGAATTGCTGAAGTGAAAATTGCAATATTGTTGACTGATCTTCCAGATGCACCAAAACTTGCCGAGGGATTATTTCAGGTGGTTTACCAGGTTGCCTCCGTTAACAATCTGGATAAGGAGTTGAAACCGATATTGCTTGAGATTTTAACAGAGGTCATCAGCGAATCAAATACTTTGCCGGAGGGCGTGATGAAGCTTATGCTCAACAAGTTTCTTCAACATTTTAAGCAAGCACATGGGCGTCATCCAATTCGTGCAGTTCCTGCCTTTGGATTTACAGTGACTCTCTTCACATTGAATGCTGATAGACTCTCAAGATTGGTCACTTTGTTTTTCTCCGAAATAATTTATGATGCTCTAAAGTTTACTCAGGAAGAGGACGAAGATTTCAACAGTTCCTCGTCGAACGACTCTGAATCTGATTCTGAAGATAGCTCATTAAGTATTCGTCAGCTTGTCAAGGTGAATCAAATAGTAATAGAAATTTGGCGTTATGTTCCAGAGGTAACTTCTTCTGTGATGGGTCTTTTAAGCAACGAACTTGAGGCAGACAATGATAATATCAGAGTTGCCGCCACAAAAGCCATTGAATCCATCCTCAGCTTTTCCAATTCACCTTTGAACTTTCTTCTTGAGCATCAGGATGTTTACAAGAAATGGATGAAGAAACCATTTGATCGATCTCTGGCAGTGAGAATTGCATGGGTTAAAAGGACGCCCAGACTTATTGAAAACAGAAGCGACACAGCAGAAGATATTCGAGATGGATTACTAAAGACGTTAGTCGATTCTGAAGCGGAAGTTCGGCTTTCCACCATCCAAGCACTCAGCACATTGGACACCAATACATTCACATCAAGAATTGCTTCCAAGTCGATTATGGATACACTATATCAACTTATGAGGGAGAAACACTCCCAGATTCGAGTGGAGTGTATTAACTTCTTAGCCCGCCTTTACAACGAGCAACTTTCGAATCTTTACAGCGGGAATGATGACCTTGATCAGTGGGTCGGCTCCTTCCCGGATCATCTTTTGAATTTAATTTATATCAATGATAAACTTGTGAATTCAGAAGTCGACATGGCACTATTTGAGAAATTGTTTCCATACCAGCCTGACTCTAAGAAGAGAACACATAAACTTCTTGCAGTCTTTTCTCATCTTGGGTCCAAAGCGAAGAGTTCGTTTTTTGCTTTGGCAAGAAGACAGGTTCAACTCTGTGGTTTTCTTCCAAAATTACTAGAATTTGCGGGTAGTGTGAACGGAGATGATGATGATGATGATGGCAGAGATGAAATTGATAACAGCAGTGATGATGCAATAAAGCTGGATAGGGGAATACTGTGGCTATGCTCTGATATGCCACAGACTGGAAATCCGGCTACTTCTTTGAAGCATTTCCTTTTGATGAAAAACAAACGACTATTTAGACTTGTCAAGCTAGCAATATCACCTATGACATCGGATTACGAAACCGTGCAAAACTCATTGAGCGAATTATTTGAAATCGTTAAAAAGGAAGACGTCGACACTAACTCAAAACTGCACATTTACAGCACCGTGAAACTCGTTATGTACAGAGCTGCATGCATATGCTACAATAAAAGCAATCTTTCTGAGCTTATGGCAGTGGCAAGAGATCTATCAAGCCCGCTTTCATCATCAGCCATACAGTTGATTGACAGCATGTCTCGTTTGACCCCAGAAATTTTAAAATCGAATATAATGGAACTTATATCTGAAACATGTAAGGAGAATGACTCGGCCATTATAGTATCAGACTTGCATGCGATTGTGAATTTTGTTCGCAAATTCCCAACAGTTGTTAATGATAAGCTCACGCAACAAAGCTCTCAACAATCACATAGCGATATCACATTTTATGAGAAGTTGGTTAGATTGGCAACCGTTGGCTCCCCGCTTGAGGCTAAATATTCTGTTCAGATAATAGCAAATACCAAGTTTGCACTTCGAGAATCTTACTTACAGGATATATTGGAAGGTGTATGGCCGTTAAGTGACGATCCAAATAAATTGTGTACTGCCTTGAGCTCAATATCGGAGATGTTTTTAGCAGATATGCTACTTTTGGAACCTAAAACAAAAGAACTTAGTACGTTTCTAGCGTCGAAGATATTACTCAAAAATAACTTTCTTGACCAGAAGCAGTATGGAGCAGAGAGTAATGACGTTTGGATATCTGATGAACATTTGATCACAGATGAAACTTCCTGTTACGTGAAACTTCTTGCCCTAAGATGCCTTACCAATTGGTTGGTAGCTGTAAAGTCGGATACGCAGAGTGATCTTATTTCTTTGAGTGAGCCAATATTTAAGCTTCTTAGATCAATTATAGTTAACGGTGGTGAAATTATTTCCAAAAAGGATCCTACTTACCCAACACCGAAATCATACCAATCGCGACTTCGGCTTGAGGCTGGTCTTATGTTGTTAAAATTGGCGGAATGTGGAAGCTATGATGCTCAACTCAATGTGGATGTTGTCGAAGAGTTAATTTTCCTTGTGCAAGATGAAAATAAGAATGTGCGTGATTTATTTTTGGACTCTTTAACGAAAGCTTTGTCATCCCAGAAGGTACCAAAGAAGTTTGTTCCCCTCGTTATGTTTTATGCACATGAACCTGATAGCAGCATTCAGAAAAAAGCTGCGACGTGGATCAGATCAATGTTTAACCGGCAGTTACGACTTCACGATAGTTGGAATGACTTGCTTTTTGAGACATCGTACGTCAGATTGATTTATATGCTTTCTTACCATAGCGAGTTTAAAAATATCTATCACGAATACATGTCTGCGGAAGAAAACACCGGTGGGAAGGCACAGGCATTCTATAATCTATCGGCATTTGCCTCTGCATACCTCATCTTTGCGGTTGAAATAATATCAACGGAGGACAATATATCTTTATTGTTCTACCTCACTCAAAGAGTTAAGCAATATCAAAGTGTACCGTTAGATGCTGGGCCCGAAAGATTAGACAGGCAGCAGAGTGACTTCAAGAATGAAGATGAAAGGCTTTATTTTGTTTCTGATCTTGCTCAACTAGTTGTTAAGCAAATATCAGAAATGAGGAAATGGTATACTACTACATGGCCAGGTAAGATGGCTTTGCCTTCGGATCTCTATCAAAAGAATAGATCTAAGGAGCTGGTGCAGGATGTTGTTAAATCATCATTTATTCCTGAGCAGTATTTGGCGGAAGTGACTAGGGTGGTGAAAACTAGTTGTAAGCGCTTTAAAAGTCTCCCAAAGAATCTCACTATGGGAAAACGTGTTCGTCAGGATAAAGACGAGGGTCAACGAAAAGTTTCAATTCTTGAAATTGATGCCCAAGAAGTGGCCAAAGATAAGAGACCTTTTAATAGAAGAGATACCATTGCTACTAGGGTGTTGAGAAGAAGCGGTGAATGAACCGAAGAAGTTTAAGAGAATGATATTTTTGTATTATATAGCTTTGTGGAATAAATTTGTGCTCCTGGTTAATGACAGCTTACTCGTATTTTTTTCTATTTGTTTTGTAAGATAAAGTAATGTAGTATCTATTGAAAAGAATATAATGGGGCATCATGCATCATGGTTTGCTAAAATGTTACATTAGAAATTAATTGCTGTTATCACATTCAGGAGCGAAGAAATTTCATCATCTTGTCCTCGCCTTTTCTTTCCATCAGAGCTTTCACCATCATTAGCTTGCGGAGCTCTTTTTTATCAAGCTTCTCATTTTCAATCTTGTAATCGGCATTTGCAACGTTAAGTAAATTTTCGAAATTTATTTGTTTCTGCTGCGGACTAGCAATTTCTCGCTTACTAAGTTTGCACAAACTTGACACCATACCTTTTAGGTCCGGCTCCAATTTCCCGTACAGGTGTAAGTTATGCTGGTCCATGTTATGCATATCGTGGAGTTTTTTAATACGAGACCCTTTTATAAAATCCAAAATGACACCCTCCTCTTTGAATCGATACGTCACGTTACCCAACTTGAGGTATTTCTTATAGCGCTGCATTGGTTCTGATAAATTGTAATGAAGGGATGTTTTCCCGTTCTCAAACTTGTACAATTTTTTTCCTTGTAGTTGTTGTTTAGCTGTCCGAGAATCATACAGATAATCAACAGTAGCATCCTGGTCAAACGATTCAGCATCCTCGATATTGTCAATCTCCACATTGGAGTCTGGAGAAATTTTCACCCCCCTCGTCGCAGCAATCTCAACCGAGGGCTGGTGCCGAAGTTTTAACTTTGGGGCAATAACATTATCGGCATGATTCGGACACTTCCATTTTGTTCCCAGTTGCTTTATAGAAGCCATTGGGGGATCCAGGCAGTCCAGATGCCAGTATAGCGGGCAGTAATCGCATTTTATCAGTTCTTGGTGGTTCAGTCCAGAGCCTCCACATTTATAGCAAATTTTCACGTTGCCTTCCTGGTCATAAATTTCGTGAAGAGGGTCTTCTTTTTCTTTGCAAATTTGCCGGTATGTTTTCACCGGTTTAAAATTATCGTCGATATAATCGCCAAATTTGTCCACGGTAACGCCTTCAAATGCGTCCGATATATCCCTGGGAAGCATAAATGAAGATGGATTAATATATTCCAAGTCATCGAGCATCTTGGCAAATATGCCGACATTCTTTGGATGTGTACTTTTCTGATGATTGCTACTCATAAGCTTATTTTTCCGGCATTCGTTGCAAATCCAGTAATCTGGAAGGTGTGCCGGATCCATCGGAGGGCTAAGGCAGTGGAAATGAAACGATTTGGGGCACTCTTCACAACAAATAAAAGAACCTGGTAATCCACACGAAGCGCAGAAATCTTGATTTTTTGCAGCTTCATCGTATTCTTTCTTCATAGATGATTCTGTATTCTCCGTTTCCACAGAATTCAGTTTCTTCAGCGATATCCTGAGCGTCACCTCCTTTTTTGGCCGTAGTATTCTCTTCCTAATTCGACTGCCAATATCTTCTTTGTCTTCTTTCTCCTCCTCTTCTAGTTTTAAAGGTTCCTTCTTCACTTCGGGACGCGTTCGTAGTTCACTAAGTCTCGTTATTTCTTCTGAAGATCGTGTTTTAAGACCTCCGGTATATATCTTTTCCTTTTTGTGTTCCAAATATTCGTTCTGTCTGGCATCATCACGTTCTTCTGGTGTTAATCGTCTTTTTCTTAAACCTAGATTCAACTCCTTCTTGGATACTGAATTGGGCGGCTCCTCTAGCGGTTGACCAGTTGCACCTTTGGCTGGCTTTGCCAATGGTGGCTCTGTAAATGCAAATTTTTCCCCGTTGGCCTTCGCCAAAGTAGATGTTTGTACCAGCTTATTTTGATAGCTATCATTATTCAAACCGTGGATATTTTCTTGTCGAGAATTGTTATTCGATACTGTGCAACTGAATCTCGACGGCATATTGGAGTTTGGAAATAAATAAGACGTTATCAATGTTCTGTATTAATTTCGAAGCTAATTTTATACCTCGTTTAATTCTGCTTGTTCAACCGACGTGCCGAATACTTGAATAAGGATTTATGACTTTTTCAGAAGACCTGGCCGAAATTCAAATCCCTGAGAAAAAAAAAAGTGTACAGGCCGCGAAAAGTACGAAAAATTAGGGCGGGTCGAATGAAATTGGAGAATATTGAAGTGAGAAAAATATTGGAATAAAAAAGAGAAGCGTACAAGCACCGGTGGCTTTATTTCGTACTTGTGCCTGGTTTCCCTGTAATTCATAGAGAAGAGAATTAGTACCGTCTGTAATCGACGCGTCTATCAGTACTTGCTTGTTGGTTCTACTTTTCTTAAACTAGGTTTCTAAAATCCCCGTCTGATATCGATGCAATTATATTCAATGGTTTTGGAACGTTAGTTAAAAAACTGCTTAGTCGATTGCAACCTTAAATATAATTCATTAAATATATCTTGGAAACGCCAGTTAACAAAAAATTGAACCGCCATTGCTGAAAATGGTAATTTTGGCATTAGCCGCGCTTCGTTCTATTTCGAAAAATAGTCAAAAGTTTTGCTTCGTGACTAATTCTGAATTCTGGTGGAAAAAGTATAGTTTCTTTTCAGAGTGCTGATTAATTTAAAATCATATTGATAATAATATCGGTATATATCACTTAGTGAATGCTATGTAATGGCTAGAGTATATATCCCGCTCTGTACTCATAATTTTCAACCGATAAGGAATTGTACATCCACCCTTTTATCGGCACCAATTGACGAAATTTTGCATTGTTTTTATTTTTCAGCAGATCATTTAAACACGGAATATAAATATCGGAACAATCTCCTGTAAAAAAAAAAATTTGGGCAACAAGTTTAGTTTATTCCTTTACGGTTTTCTTTCCAAGATATACATTTACTGGTAGTATATTTCACTAAAGCAAGATGTTTGGAAGAAGATTCTTTTCCATGACTGCGGCGAGAAAATTAATTGACAAATCCAGATTTATTCCAAAAACTGGTGTGTATCCCAAGGGATATAGGGTTGGTGCAGTGGCTTCAGGTGTGAAGAAGCAAGGTGCATTGGATATGGCAATGCTTGTTTCCGATAGTCCGGCATCTGCTGCTGCTTGTTTCACCACTAACAAATTTAAAGCTGCTCCTGTGTTGGTTGATAAGGAAACTCTCACTTCAAATAAAGGAGCTGGAATCAATGCAATAGTCGCAAACAGTGGCTGTGCCAATTCTGTGACCGGTGATGGAGGTCTTGAAGATGCAAAAAAGATGATTGAGGCAGTCGATAAAAGCCTTGGACTGGGAACCGGTCATCGGTCATCATTAGTGATGTCCACTGGTGTTATTGGGCAGAGGCTTCCAATGGATAAAATAATTTCGGGAATTAAAAGACTATCGAAAGGTGATCTGCTTGGGTCTGATCACAAGCATTGGCTTACTTGTGCCAGGGGAATTATGACAACTGACACTTTTCCAAAACTTGTGTCTAAAAGATTTACGATGGGAAATATACAGTATACATTGGCAGGTCTTGCAAAGGGTGCCGGTATGATATGCCCTAACATGGCAACATTGTTAGGATTCTTTGTGACAGATGCACCAGTAGAGCCTAAGGCATTGCAAAGTATACTAAGCAAAGCTGTGAGCCAGTCGTTCAACTGCATTTCGGTTGATGGTGATATGTCTACCAATGACACCATAAGTGCATTGGCAAACGGTGCTGCCGGTGGTGAACTTATTACACAGGGCCATCCAAATTACAACATACTTCAGGAAGAGGTGACCGACTTCGCCAAAACCCTTGCCCAGTTAGTGGTTCATGATGGTGAAGGATCCACTAAGTTCATAACATTAAAGATAAACGATGCTATAACTTATGAGGATGCCAAGAAGGTTGCCAACAGTATTTCTAACTCACCTCTCTTCAAAACTGCTATGTACGGAGAGGATGCCAACTGGGGCAGAATTCTTTGTGCCACAGGATATGCAGGTGCAGAAGTCAATCCTTCCAAGACGAATGTGTCGTTTGTTCCTACAGATGGGTCTGCAGAGCTCAAGTTGCTCGTGAATGGTGAACCTCAAAATGTTGATGAGGTCAGAGCAAGCGAAATTCTAAAGAATGAGGAACTTGAGGTGAAGATTGACTTGGGTACTGGTGGTGGCCATTCGTGTGAGTTTTGGACTTGTGATTTGAGTCATGATTATGTTAAAATAAACGGTGACTACAGGTCGTAATTGATAGAGATAAACATAATAATAAATATTGCATTTTTTGCAGTTCACATCCGTACATCTATTATACTCCGACTTTTCCTTGAATTAATTTTTTTTTTTTTTTATCCCCACTTTGGATTGTCGGATTAGCGAGTGTGTTTGTTGATAGATTTATCGTCTCTTCAACAGACAGTGTTTCCTTCAACTAGTAAGGCATTCAAATATTGTAGGTGGCACCCCGCATTCGTCTTCGAGTTAAGGGCATGTTTAACGGACAAGGGAACTGGAATTTCCCGAGCTCCCAAGGGAGTACTAACAACAACATTAATAATAATAATGCGAGTGGGAATATGAACCAATTTAATAATATATCAGGTGGAATTAATAACGGCATAAGTAACAATCAGCTGAATCCAACAAATGTAAACGGAAGTAACAACAACAATATCAACAGTAATGGCAGCAGTGGGAACAACGGCAATGGTAACAACAATGGTCAGATGGGTGGTAATGGTGTCAATTCTGCAATGGCATTTGGAAATACAAACACAGGCATGTCTTCCAATCAAAATATGAGTATCAATAATAGCAGCGGCAATGCAAGCATGCCCAAGCAGGTTACACCGCAGCAACTACTACAGTGGCTCATGAATTTGGATCCTCAAAGAAGAAATGCAGTAGTTCAAAAAAATGCTCAGATAAGGCATTTCTTGGAGCAGTACGAACAACACAGAAAAGCAGCAATGCAGCAGATGGTGGCGAACCAGAAGATTGCAGGCCACATGAACTCGCCTCAAATGCAGAACCAGTCGCCTGTGGCCATGAATAACGGTAGCCCTAATCCTACAATGAGCCATCCTTACACCAATGCTATGGAAGGTCAGATGATGCAGCAGCAAATGCCGAATGGTCCAGTTTCGCAGGGTCCACCAAACGGTTCGCCTTTAGCACAGGGTGCACATGTTCAGCCTCAAATGTATCATCAAGGTGGCAAGTTCATGAATCCAAATATACCCGCCACAAGTCCAATGGTTCCACCAGGAATGATTTCATCTAGTTCCAGGCCACATGTTGTCAACCCTCCTGGAGCATCGTTACAAAATGTTCCGGTCGCTCCTCCCAGCGGACAGAATACGTCTCCTCGGCTATTTGCGGGAGTTGGCAATCCAGAAGCAGCAGTATCACCGGAGAAGACACCAGAGCAAATACAGCATCAGCAGGCATTACCTCCGCCAAGAAAAATGCCAAGCTTGCACTACTGGTCGGACTTTTTTACAAAGAAGATGCATGATGTTCCTTCAACTGTGAAAACGTTTGAAAGAATAACTTCAAGAGATGCAGAGTATGACACAGGGATGCAAAACGAGCGGGCGAGACCGTTTGACGCGGATATGGCCGAGAGAATGGTCAGGGACCTCAAGTTTTACCAGAAAATCAGAGACTCGAGGTTGAAAGCTATCAATCTCAGACCAGAGCAGAATAAGGTTACCGATAGGTTATGGGGTGAGGGTTATGCTGGTTACGGAAATGGATTTACTACGGGAAGAACAGAGCTTATTTTACCTGCAAACAGGAAGAAGGCCACCACTGCACCGGATATATATATATCGAAGGAGCAGCTCGAAGAGCAGGCTGAAACTCCTGAGGAGCTGGTTCCTATACGATTGGAATTCGACCAGGACAGAGATGGTTTCCAGTTGAGCGACACTTTTCTTTGGAATATGAACGAGAAGGTGATCAGTCTGGGTGAGTTTGTTGACACACTAATGGCCGACTACTTGTTTCCAAAGGATAAGTTGGCTGACAGCAAGAAGAAGATCATCGATAGCATTCGCGACCAGCTGGGTGACTATCACCCCATGATATATCCAGGAAATGGCTCTGACAACCCACAACAAGCTGATGATCACACAAAGAAGAGTAAGCAGTGTGATCTCCGGTTCCCGATTATGTTGGACATTACGATTGGAAACAACCAGTTGACAGACAAATTCGACTGGGATGTGATGAATCCAAATAACGACCCCGAAGATTTCGCACGTGTTCTCTGTGCTGAGATGTCTCTTCCTGGCGAATTTCAGACAGCAATCTCCCATTCCATCAGAGAGCAGTGCCAGACTTATATCAAGTCCTTGTACTTGGTTGGTTATAGGTTTGATGGCTCGCCTGTGTCTGGAGAGGAGCTGAAAGAGTTTGTTAGTTCAAACTTGGATGCACATAATGTGATTCGCCCGAGATACCTCTTGAGTGACTACACGGCTTCCTTGCAGGAGCTCTCCTTTGAAAGCATTCAGAAATTGAAGAAGGAGCGTGAAAGAGAGGCAAGAAGAAAGAAAAGAGGCCAAACCAGAGTCGGTCGCAGAGGTGGTGTTCTTCTTCCAGATCTTCGAGATCTGCCGAAAACTTTCAGGACACCTGTTCCAACATCTGTTCTTGCTGGTGGTGTTTCGCTTGGTTCCGGCCCTGATGCTTACATTGATTATCCAATATCCATCGAAATCCCTCAACGACAACTCAAGGCTTTGGACGACTACAAAAGAGAGCAGCTCAAAATTAAGGAGGAGGAGAAGAAGAAGCAACTTGAAATGGAAAAACACAGGCAGGACGATCAGGCCCGTGTTGCCCGGTTTCTTGCTAAAACTAAGAGAAGGCTTGCCTCCATTACTGATAGGCCTACAATCAGAGTTTCTTGCGAGTGCAATCCGGAAGAAGTTCTCATCAAGTTCAAGATTACCTGAAAGTGCTCTTCCTGGTCGTACAGTTTTTTGTGCAAGCAAGCCTTATGTATAACAAATACATTGTAACATTACAAAGTCTGGCTGTGTGGTATGTAGCTCTTGAACATAGTGTAATAACTAGCCAAGAGGATATGCATAATTGCATTCTTGAATACTGGGAAGGAGGCTTAACATTCAGGTTTGGTTCTGATCGGGAATTCTTTGTAGCACAAAACGTTCTCCTATTTCAAAAATTGCATTATCAGTTGAATCTTGTACCATGGAACATATGCATCTAAGATTGGAACGAATCTAGAGACCCGTTCGGTGTCTTATCATTTATATACGCGGAGTTATTAAGGGCAGAAATATCATATATTGCTTTATTGGTGCCATGCATCTGAATATTATGGCCCACTTCACTTATGATAGCACCAATACTGATGTTAAGACCATCGGCAATATACGTATCCAAAATAGCTCCAAAATTTTTATTTCCTTCTCACATGGGGACATGGATAGAAAATCCTTGCACTTTCCTGATTTGGATTCTATTTTCAATCCCATTTGCAACAAAATTTTTTTGATAAAAAGCAGTTATCATTGCAACGCAAAATCTTCTACTTTCACCGACTCAAAAGCTATCAAGTGGAGCTATGGCAACTGAATTGGTGTTTAATTGTTTTTCAAATTTTATTGGTTTCTAATCTTCGAGTGTTGTCGATGCTTCATTGAATCCCGATTTGATATGTTCATGAATAAGAACTCCGAGCATGTTTTGAGGTTCTTGGATAACGAAACTTTAGAATAATATCTATTAAAAACAATCCTGAATAAAATAAGCCAATTGTGTATGTTAGGAGACCCGCACCGGGACAAATAAACACGATGATAATTCTGTTTCTGGAAATTAAATATTTTTTATATTATGTAGAATTACCTCACTTTATTCTCCTTCCTATTTTTACTTTACTTAACATCTTTTTATATAACTTATTTCTTCTACGAAGGGACGAGATCAGATAGCCTATTTTGCAATACATCTTGTTTGATTCCACCGGATGGTGACAAAGTAAATGCATTTTCTTCTATGATGACATGTGCACAGTTGTTAAGATGTCAACATCATCAAACATACCATCTGACACATTTATATCCAACCCTTTTGGATGGTCCACCTTACAATTGTCTGAGCCTCACAGACTGCTAGGTTCTTATTGGTTATATTAAAAAATGAGTTCTTGATAGTTCAAGCTTTGGAGTAACTCATAAGTTCTCTATTAACTCCGACAAGATTATTGATATTCAATTACTAAGCAGTCCTTAACCTCAACTCACGGAAAAAAAAAATAATAGTAGTAACAATGGTTGCAACATTAATTTCTGCTTCAAGTGTACATTTCAGGTATAAAGATATAGAACATTTACATTGTTTGTAATAGTTTTGTTTAATTGGTTTAAGTGTGACGCCGATTACTTTATGAAGTTTTTGTTATAACTAGTATTGAGTG